>Ga0307507_10005206_pt1 | contig 21709 bp, 7 predicted proteins | sample 7_EM_MG_FD_207223 | JGI IMG/M metagenome (GOLD analysis project Ga0307507, IMG submission 207223) | Populus trichocarpa ectomycorrhiza microbial communities from riparian zone in the Pacific Northwest, United States - 7_EM | ecosystem: Host-associated > Plants > Roots > Unclassified | place... | reverse complement strand
ATTCTGTCTATACTAATAATAAAACCTAGGTACTTTATACGCTTAACACTAAATTCTAACTTCTTAATATTGGCCTGGAGACCAGCCTCGCGGAGCCATTATAGGACTTTATAGACGTGCTCCTTATATTCTAGCTTATTCTTAGAGTAAATTATAATATTATCTAGGTAGGCCGTATAGAAGTTATTAAGGTAGTTAAAGAGTATATTGTTTATATACCGCTGGTATATAGCTGGTCTATTGGTTAGTCTAAAAGGGAGTACCTTGCATTTATACATTCCGTAATAGGTTTAAAATATAGTAAGCTCTTTAAACCTAGGGTCTATTCTAATTTAGTAGAAGGCCTAGCAGATATTAAGCTTTATAAAGACCCTAGCTCTACTTATTCGGGCAAGAGTCTTATTAAGTAAGGGTAGTAGATAGCGGTCCTTACGGGTTATATTATTTAGCTTATAGTAGTTAATGCAGAAGCGCAGTCCTCTATTTAGTTTTTTGGCAAAGAGAATAGGCGAGTTAAAAGGGGCTTGGCTAGGCTTAATAAAGCCCTTATTAAGGTTATTAATAAGGTACTGCTTTATGGCCTACAATTCGGCGATAGACTATAGGTAGAGAGGGCTAAAGCTAAGGGTGCTTTCCTTGCCTTAATCGATCTCGATCTTATAGTTATATGGTTAGTAAGGCAGAAGTATATCCAACACTACCTTAAAGAATACGTCCTTGAATTTCCAGTGTTAATTAGGCAGTTTTTATTTTACTAGTTCCTTATCTGTAAGCTCGCTTTCCTGTCTACTAAGCTCGCTTTCCTTTTCCTTAAGCATTTAATTAATTTCGTATAGGCTAGTTATAAAGGCAATAGTATTAGGCTAAACCAAGTTCTGGTAGAATCCTATAGCGCTAATACGGTAGATATTAACTGGTAGGAGGTCTATAGGTTTCTTTATAGACGCTTATTAGGCCGTATCTTACGGTATAGGGTGTATAGTCTTTCTTAGCTTATATTCCATTTTCTATAAGTTATCCTTCCTGTTTATTAGCTTAGTATAGCGTCCAATATCCCTAGTTTTCCTTTAGGGCTATATAGGGCCTAGGTTTTCCGTGGGGGGCTTAGCTAGGTCACTACTAACTTCCTAGGTCTCTAGTGCGGATGGCGTAATATATATAGTCTAGGGGCGGCGTAGTATACGGATCCGTTAAGGATTAAGATATATATCCTTCTTAAAGGCCTAGTCTCTGCGTATAGCATCGGCCTAGTAAATAGTATTAATCTAGGGCTGTATAAGGTTTTCTATTATAATGCTGATTTCTTTTATAAAGGAAGGGGTTAGGGGTAGGGTTTTAGGCTAGATAAGCCATCTATTCCATACATCGAGCTATAAGCCTAAATAGGCTAGCTATTTTCTCCCTATAATTATATTATGGCTCCCAAGGTCCGTAATAAGAAAGGGGACATTATACTACCTTCGTCTATTAATGCAGAGGTAAATCCGCAAGATAGTTATAATAGGTAGCCCTATTCGTCCATTGTACCCATAAATAAGAATTGGTTTGGGCAGTTCTTTAAGGGGTATATTTAAAAAGTTAGCTAGCTTTACAGCATACTAAGTATCTATTAAGGTAAAGGCATTTGCTCTAGAGTTAGCTAAAGTAGAGGTTAAAACTTAATATCTATTATAGAATAAGGTATAAGGGATAATATAGCTTCTTCTACTAACTAGCCGACCTAGATTAACATATAATATATTAATCCCTTTTAACCCTAGAGAGGAGTCTTCCTCTAGGGTTCCTTTTTTTCTAACTCCATACTATCCTCCTAAATTAATAGAACCTTACCCGTTTTTGCCTTTATCTAGCAATTCTTTGTAAAGTGGTCTTTCTAGCCGTATAAGAAGCAAGCTCCTTAATTACTAAGGGCCTGTTTATAGGGGTTGTTGTATATGGGCTAAGTATGCGCTAGACCCGCAGTAGGACTAGCTATATGGCTAGCTGCTAAATTAATGGCGGGCTATATAGCTGGTGCTATAGGAGTTACAGATCGTGCTAGGGTGTTATAGGCCATTTATAAAGTGCTTATAGTCTAGTTTGGAGAGTTTCTAGCTTTATACCGCTTAGATCATACCTTAATTTGATAAAGGCCTTAGTTAATAGCTAAGCAGTAGTCCGTAAGTACCTTTAGCGTCTATACAGTAGTAAAAACTGGTAGTACGGCGCGCTGTAGGTCTAGGGTAAGCTTGTCAAAGAGGTCTGGTATTAGGTCTTTATAGGGAATTTAGGCTTGGCTAGCTAGGTGCAGAAAGCGGGTCTAAAAGGCTAAAAAGGTCTCCGTCGTCTTTATATTAAGAGCTTTATAATTAAGGCGGGCGTTTTATGTCTTAAAGGGGTCCTTGTAAATAGAAGATAGGTAGTTAACTATCTCTTCTTTAGAGAGGAAGGGGTCTGTTAAGTCCTAGGCGTATCGCGGACGTAGATACATTAGTGCGTCCCCACCAGTACGGCCGAAGACGTAGGCCATTTTAGCTTAGGTAGTAGGGAAGTGGTCTGTATTAACTTTAAGCTTGTCTTACAGTTAAAGCTTTTAATTGTTAAATGTAGGGTTAGTTCCATCTGTAAGTAATAGGGGGTCCGCAACCTTTGCGGACTGCGATAATGCTAATGCTGTATATTGGGCTAGGGTTTTAAGGACTATAGTAAGTCTCTAGGTGTCTAATAACTCCTTACTAGGTGTAGGGGTGTCTCTAGTTTTAAGCAGCTCTTAAAGCCGTTTAATTTTGGTATTAGCTGCTACGAGCTCTTCCTAGGGGGTTAAGACGGCAACTGTTTTACTATTAGAGGTATTTGCGGGTCCTACAGCAGCTTTGCCGGCTGCTGTATTTCTTAGCATGGTGGTAGGGGTATTGGGTAATTTCTGGTATTTGTTTATTTTCTAGGGGTTCTGGTCTGTGCGTGTCCTATTTTTAGATTTCGCGTTTTGTTTGTGTTCTTTTGGTTCTTAGGGGTCTGTCCTATCCTTATAGTCCTGGTGATGTCCTTAGGGTCCTATTCTGTATCCTTTATAGATATATTTAAGTTCCTTCTCAGGAAGAAAGAGTAGTTAAGCTTTGGATAATATTAGCAACTTAGTTAATTAAGGCACAAGCACGGTATAAGGGACGCGCAAGCCTGTATAATTAGTAGTCTATAAATGAGGATCCAAAGCTAGAGAAAGGAAGGGAGAAGAATAGCAGCGCTGTACGAAGTTTTATGCGGTCCTCTAGTTATGTAGACTTACGTAACTTGGCGTCTACTATAACGTCTACTATAATCCACCGTTTTCCACTAGCGCCGTAATAATTAGCTGCCTTACTCCTAAGCAGTTCCTAAACATTATTAATAAGATCTAGTGTAATACCTTTTCTTAGGACGTATGGATAGGCGTAAAGCATAATAATATTAAGTTTTGGACAATATGTTATATACTTTAGGAAGTTAAGCTTCTACTTACTATTTAGTATGCTATTAAGCATACCAATATAGGTATACTACAGCAGCTTATTGACCCCCTTATTATATTCTTCTTCGGCATATTATAGCACAATTATAGTTAAGAGATGCTATTTTATTAGTAGAATCTTTTATTAGTTAATTCGCCTAAACTTTAGTATATAATCCTATCCTCTAGGTTAATAAACTAGCTTAGAGCTCTAGACAAATATAAGGCTATTAATCTTAGGCTAGAGCACTTAAATAGAAGCTATAAGATTAAGATAAAGTACTATAAGAACTCTACTTACGATATAGATATTATATTTAATTAAGTATACTTATTAAATATAACAGTTAGAATATTACATAGTAAGATAAAAAATACATTTAGTAAGAAGATATTATTATTATTTATTGCTTAACGTCCGATTCGGATCCCTGTTAGGCCTACGCGGACTACTCCTTATATATATATAGGAAGAAAACTCTATTTGAGAAAACCCTGTAATCCATCTCCCCACCTTTTAGGGCTCGCTTATAAGTCGCCTGCGAGTCACTAGTAGTGCTCTACTACCTTACTTTTTAACCTCCTTAGGAACTACTACTGCCGTAACAAACCTATAGACGCGCTAGTATTATACACTGTACTCTACTCCTATAGAGTTATTAGGGGGCGCCTATTACTCGCCCCTTTGCCTTCTATTGCTATTTCCTTTGTAACCCAGAACTGGTCTAGCATATTTTGGCCAATAAGCCACCGGGTAGCCGCCTTAAGGCCTTTCTATATTAAGAGCAGTGTATTATAGTTTTCTATGCCAGCTACTAAGAGTATTGCTTCTTAGCTGGTGTGTAAGGGGTATAACAGTATTATGTGTTTTAGTGTCTGTTTTAGCTAGCTATATTTGCACCTTAGGCTACCTACTAGGACACCCACCTAGTAAAGCCAATCTTTTAGTCCTATTATTCCTGTCCTTAAGAGTATTGCCATTGTATTTTCCGCCTTTATTAGGCCCTCTTAGAGCCCTTAGGTATTTACCCCCTATAGTATTATCTATACTATAGCTTAGGTTCCCCTTACCTAAGTCTACCTCTGTACCTTTAACTCCCATTTATCTCTCTAATGTCGGTCCAACCAGTATTATATTGCGGTAGATGGTTTTCCAGTACTCTTTTATACTCTACTTTAGCTCCTTTCTCTCCCTTACTATTGTCTTTACTGGCCTCTTATACATCTCCCTTTCTTCTCTATATAGGCCTAGGCCCTAGCGCCGCACTATTCTTCTTTTACTTTCTCCACCTGTTTTCCTAATATATCTTCCCTACTTTGGGGTTGTTGGTTCCTTCTCCTATAGGGCACCCTAGGGTCCCTCCATAGTTTGTTTAGGCGTGTCTTGATATACTTTATAACGTTAAAGTTGCGTTCCTTTTACACCCTTTATATTACATTGGCTTTAATATATAGTTATAGGGGGGGAATATTAGCTTTCTTCTTAAGCAGTACTGTAGCCGTTCGCTTATACCCGCCTGTTATACTCCTAAGGCAGGCTATTTGGACCTTTTAGAGTGGTTTAAGGAGTGATTTAGGGGGGCCTTTCTTAGTTTCTCTAGTGGCCCAAATACTAGATCTATACGTTATAGTTAGCCAGATAACTGCTATATATAATAGGCGTAACCTCTAGAAGCATGGACCCTATATAAAATTAACAATCCTAGATATAGTAATATACTGTGCTTGGCCCTTATAGGCCGCTTGCGCTGTATATACGCTCTATTAGAGCTTACTGTCTACCTACACTCCTAATACCCTTAGGCCTTGAACCGGTTGACCCCTAAAGCCTTAGATGTGGATTATATACTAAAAATCTGCAGATTGGTTACGTTTTCTTATAAAATAGATTAGCTAGTATTTCTCTAGTAAGAATTGGACTCTATATTGTCTTGCCTATTCTATATAGGTATTATAGGCTTTCTCTAGTGTCCTACAGTTCTCTGCGGCTATTGGCCCATATATAATTAGGTTTATGTTATTAATAAAGCCTATCCCCTAGGTCGCCCCTTCCTTAAAGGTATCAAGCAGGTTACTTATAAAGAAGAGGAAGAGTATAGGCAACAGAGGTAATCCTTATAGTATTCCTGTTACGACTATAATAGGGGGGCTCTAGTATCCGCTAAAGACCAGTAATGTTTCTTTTTAGCCTATAAATCCTTAAATAAATTAAATGATCTATTCTAGGAAGCCCTTTGCCCTAAGGATATATAGGAGACGCTTATGGGGTATATTATTATAGGCGCCGCTAATATCTAGGCTAAGCATTAATACTATAAAGTCCTTTCGTATAGCCTATGCAGTTTTAATAGTAGTAGCGAGTAGTGTAAGTGCTGATAGCGTTAAGCGATTCTTTCTTGCCCCTATTTAGCTTTATAGTAGTAGGGCGTATTCCTCTGCCATATCTACTATATGGTCCGCTATAACCTTTTTTAAGATCTTACTTAGGGTGTTTTCTAAGGCAATAGGGCGGTAGCTTCCTAGGATTAAGTAGTCTGCTTTGCCTTCTTTTTATAAGATAACCGTCGTTATAGATCTTCTAAGTCGCGGGTAGTAGCCTATTGCAAAGTATACTCTGGCTACATCTGCAAGCCAAGGTGCTATAAATGGTCCATAGGTCTTTAGGGCTTCGTTTAGGATCCCATCTAGTCCTAGTGCTATGTTATTTAAGAGGCGGCTAATAGTTCTGGCCATTTCTTTAGTTATTATATCGCTGTTGACCCTTAGGCGAGTTACTAGTGTTTTACTAGTAATGTTACTAAGGTCTGCTAGAGCTAGTTAAGGGAAAAATCTTTTTATAAGGATCTTTGCCTTCTTATTATTATTGCTTATGGCCTATAGTTCGCCTGCTCTTCGTAGGGGTGGTAGGTATAGATCTTCTACTAGGCGTTCTGCCTTTTTCTTTACCTATTTCGCTATGGTCCAAAGGCCCTTATTATAGGGTGTAACGGAACCTTATAGCTTAGACTACGGTAGGTTCTGTTATTGGGCTGGGTATATAGGTACAACAAAACGACAACGTAATAACAACTGGTGGAGTGGTTGCCTAACAGATTAACTCCAATTATATTCTGAGATTCACTACAAGGAGAGAACTATCTACGGTAGGGACTAAGGTCCTTTAAATACACAACCATACTCCTAAGAAATCCTCTCTTGTACGTAAGGTACGTGTTATACGTATTATATATAGACGTACACTGCGTATACTCCATACACTGCGTATAATATTATATGACTCGCTTACCATTCCTCATCACATGGTTCCACCAGATCCATCCTAAACTATGCCTATATTAACTAATTAGCTTCCTACAACTCTTCCCCAAGTAGTTATAACATCGTGCTTAAAGCGTCCGTAATACTATCTCCCTCCTCCTTATCTTCGTCCTTAAAGATTCCTAATATCTCTAAATTGTCCACTAGAGGTGTAATGTCCATTTAATTAGTCTGGTTAATATCCTTATTTATTATACCTAAAGCTTCTTCTTCCTTATAAGCGCAACATTATGCTCGCACTATGGCTGCCATACTATTGCTTGGTGAGATAATATCGTCTCCATATTCTTACTGTGCGAAAGTAGGGTTGGTGTATATTGCGATAGCAAGTCCCTTGTCTTAACAACCCTTATCTTACTTAAAGTGTACTAAAGCAAACGTTTAATTGTTCTATGATGTTTGCTCTATTTCTAACGCTAAGTATATGCGTTCTATAACTTTTAATAGTCTTTAAGTTCCCTAAGTAACTTATTATAGGGTCTTGTGTTTAATCTACTGCTATAAAACTTAAGTCTAAGTTAGCCGCCGCGCGCGCCAAACTCTACCGTTCTGCTAAAGAAACCGCTTGGGCCCTTAAGGCTTAACGTCGCTCCTTTAAGTCTTAGTAGGTTACGTTTGCTCAGTTAACCCGTTTTAAGAAGGTTTATAAGAAGGTTCGCTCTAAGGGGTGGAAACTAGTTTAATAGGGTCTTAACAAACTAGGTAATAAAAGGGCTGGCTCTCCTTCTATAAGGGAAACAACTCTAAGTAGCTTAGCAATTGCTCCTCTTAGGTCCCCCTTAGGCAATTTATTTTTTGGCGATTTCTCTTTATTACTATTACCTGACCTACTCTTTTTTAACACTTCTATACCTTTCCCATAGCTTTCTTTAGGTTGCTTAGTGGTTTCTAGGTAGTCTTACTATAGCCTATTTACTTTACTTTATACTATGTTTTGTTATCTACATCCTTATGACTAATAATCTTTAAAACTTGCTATTTATCTTCCTCTTATCCTCTATACGTGTCTGCCTTATAGACTAGTAGCTTAACGTTCCCATATACTAGTTCTAGCATTGCAATATATTATATAGGGTAGATTTTCATTTTGGCTGGTAGGTTCAACTTATACGTAACTAATAAAATTCTTTACTTAATTTTAAAAGGTCCTAGTCTAATATAGTCTAACTTCTTACTTAGTTATCAACTCTTAAAGTTTTTATATAATAGCTATACTTTATTCCCCTCCTTAAGATCTGGTCCCTTAGATCTCTTAGCATTATAGTACCTTTTTATTTATTCTTATACTAGTTTAGCTGTTTCTTTAAGGTCTATATAGAGATTTATTAACGTCTCCATTCTTTACTTAGCTATGCTACTTATCTTTTTTACTTAACGTGGCGATAATAATGTTCTTGGCTCGTACCCGTAATTCGCCTTAAATAGTAATATCCCTATTCCTTCTTATAGTATTATATTGTATATAAACTGTATAACTGGTAATAACAATACCTAATTATTCTATGCGTGATTAATATAATACCTTAGATACTATTCTAGTGTCTAGTTTAGTCTTTCTGTTTATCCATCTGTCTGCGGATAATACGCTATAGATATTACTACGTAAACCCCTTATTCTACCAGAAACACCTTCTAAAATGCTACTATAAATCTTAGATCTCTATTTAATATAATCTTGTCTAGTACTCTATATCTTACAAATACTTCTCTTATATAGATTCTAGCGACATCTTCTACTAATATCTCTTTAGTGCATGCTATGAAGTATCCCTACTTTATTAGCTTATCCACTATTACTAAAATCGCGTTATAATCTTGTCCTATAATAGGATCTCTTGACCTTAGTAGCTTAATAATAAAGTCCTATAATATAACCTCTTATAGTCTTCCTGGTGTCTTAACAGGTTATAGCCCTTTATACAGCTTATACCTTATTAGTTTATTTCTTTGGCAGTCTAAATATTTCTTTATAACTTATTATGCTAGTCCCCAGATTTCTTAAATAATGTACTCCTCTTAAAGTCTTAATACTAAGCCTATAGCTCCGTTATATCCTTATATTATTCCCTTGTAGAATTCCTTAACAAATTCTTCTGTAATAGACTTAGGTATATACGTTGCTTCTCTATTTTTATATTGCTCTAAGTCTAGATCCTCTATCTGTGCTTTTTAGATCTTCTATATCTAATCACTTTCTAGTAATTTATGGACCTAGCTTTTCTTGGTCGCTGTAATCTTCGGATAATTATACCTAATTAATCTATCTTAATCCTTTCGTAACAAAGCTCCTAATAGCTTTTTATTACTTTATAGTTTAGCCTTCCTACTTAGAGTGTCTGCTCGCGCATTGTCTATACCCTTGGTATACTGAATTTCAAAATAGTATTCTATAAGTATTTCCGCCCATCTAACCTATCTTTGGTTGAGTTCCTTTATTATTAGGAATCCTATAAGGTTCTTATAGTCTGTCTTAACTATAAATAGTTTCTCTATACCTTATAAGAATGCTCTCCATTCTTTAAGCGCTGTAACTATACCTAACAACTCCTTATTATAGATGTTATAGTTTAACTCTAGTGGTATTATCTTCCAACTATAGTATACCACTGGGTGCTATCTATTTTAATATTTCTATAGGAAGTACACCCCTAGTGTAAAGTCTAATATATCTGTTTCTATAACCATCTCTAGACCTAGTTAGTAGATTTTAAGAACTGGCTCCTAGGTAAACAACTCTTTAACTCTTTTAAATAATTCTTATTGTTCCCTTCCCCATACCTATGGTTCTTCTTTCTTTATTAACTGCGTAAATAGTTTAATGTTCTATAACTATTGTGCTATAAACCTTCTATAATAATTACAAAACCCTAGGAATAATCTTAACTATATAACATTCTCTGGTTTTTGCTAATTTACTATAGCCTCGATCTTCTTTAGATCTATACTAAGTTAGCCTAGTTTAATAATAAATCCCATAAAATTGGTCTTCTGGGTAAAGAACTTGTATTTCTTAATTGCTACTAGCATCTGTTCTTCTTATAGTCTTTTTAAGACCTACTTAACGTATTCTCTATACTCTTCCTTACTCTCTAAGTAGATAATAATGTTGTTAAGGTATACTATAATAAATTCATCTAGGTGTTCTCCTAATATACTATTAATTTGTTTCTGGAACGTTACTAGTGCGTTTATAAGCCCGAATTGCATAACTAATGGTTTATATAGTCCTTCCTTTGACTTAAAGGCTGCCTTCCATTTGTCGCCTTTCTTAATTCTAATCTGGTAGTACGCCCATCTTAGATCTATCTTTATAAAGATCTTTACATTGCCTATCCTGTCTTAGATTTCACTAATTAAGGGTAAAGAATACCTATCCTTTCTAGTAATGCTGTTTAACTGTCTATAGTCTATACACATCCTAAGTTTTCTGTTTTTCTTTAGGATAAATAACACTGGATATCCTACTAATAACTATAACGGTCTAATATATCCCTTTCATAAGTTCTCCTAAATAAACTCCTTAAGCGCTACTAACTCTGTTTTAGTAAGCTTATAAATTGGAAAGAACTTTAGACTTATTCCCTCTTCTAATTCTATCTCATAGTCCCAAGCTATATACTCTAACAGCTTTTCACTCTCTAGTAACCATAACTTTTTACCATACTTATGGTATTTCTTTGGTATATAACTTAAGCCTCACTTAGTCTCTTTATATATTGCTCTAACTTGGTACTATACCAACTTAGTTTACTGTCACACTTTGCGTTATTATATATCCTTAATATTGACCTAACCTATAACCCAATCAATCTTTAGATTATACTCCTATAACTAAGGCATTCCTAGTATCGCCTTATCCTATCCTAATAGTAGGATATTAAAAGATATTCTAACTGGTCTCCCTTTAATAGTTATCTAAATAGGTCCTGTTTTAAGATTAATAATACCTCCTCTATAAGCTATCTAATCTCCTAAAATTGTTATAAGTGGATATAGGTGTTCCTTCTATCTATATAGTAACCCTATCCTTTTTACTACCTTTAGTAATATATGGTTCCTAGTTACTCTACTATCTACTAATACTTTAAACTGCTAATCTTACCATTTAGCTCTTAAATTTAGGTATTATCCTTAAACTCCTTTAAGGGTCTAAGGCTCTAATACTGGTTCCCTCTAGTCCTATACGCCTCCCCTTTTCCTAACTATTAGCTGCTCAATCCTACCTATATTTAGTCCAACTTTAGCTAATACTTAGTTCATTTCTTTTCCTCTATATACTATAGACAAGTATTCTCTGGGCACTCCTACCACTATTATCTGTTTAGGCATTCTTCTATAAGGAATCTTCCTAGTTAAAGTATTAAGTCTCCTTAACCTTATACTTCTACTGGGTACCAACTATATATATACTTAGTGTTCCTAAACTGCTTTTCCTCTAGTGCCTAATATATCCTTACTAGGTACTTCTGGTTCTTATCTTTAGGTGCTCTATATATATTATATATATTATCCACACAAGCTATCCACAATAGTGTATAATACACTATATATTTTAGGTTAACTTTTAGTTTATTTTTATCCTTAAGTTTAAATCTATACCTAGTTAACCTAACCACTAGTACCTCTGCTATAGGTACTAAAATTTATTACTTACTTTTCTAGTCCCTAGATCCCTCTTTTAGGTTCCTTAATATTATAATTAATACTCCTTTAATATAACTTATGCGTTTTTCCATAATAGGTTGGTCTTAGACAACTTTTTTATTTAGCTATATATAAAAGTCTTCCTATTTATTACTATGTCATTACCTATACCACTTTCCATATAACTGGTTTAGTGTATATAGTCTATCCGTTAGAAAGTACCTTGTTATCACTATATTATAACATCCTTTAGTATATCTTTCTTTAAACCTAGTTAGAATATCTAGATCCTCTTCTTATTCTAGTTTATCTAACTACTTTACCCTAGGTGTCCCTGTACTTGGCCTATTAGTAACTCTTTATATAGATACTCTATTTTTTATATAACCTAGTATAGCTAACCTCTTGTCTAGCTTCTACTCTTACTATATAATAATTCTTGTCCTAAACTTATCTATAGTTTCTTATTTTCTACGTCTTGCAGCTAGATCCTTGTAGTTATCTTACTTTTTAATCCTAGTATTAATTGTTTAATCTTTAGGCTGAATACTGCGTTTACCTAAGATTGCTAACGTTCTTACTTGTTCTCTAAACTTATAGTTTATAAACTTGCGTTCTATACTTATTTGTTTATTACTAAACTAAGTTACTACCCTTTCCCACCAGTTTTCGTCCGTTGTGGGTCCTTAAGTATATCTCCTCTTATCTTAAAAATCTTAAGCTTCTTTTATCTCTTCTTAAGAATCTTAAGCCTATGGCCTTTTGCCTTTATTAAGTAATAAGCTAGCACTAGTAGTTATTTACTTACTTAGTTTCTTCTAAACATTACTCCTATTATCTTGTAAAGCGATAGAAATCGTATCCAATGGTATTACTATACCCATTACTGAACCTTATTCTGTAATGGTCTTAGTCTCTACTTCTATTTTAACTTCTCCAAGGTCTATATACTTTTAGTAAGCTGCCCTTGTTACCTTATTATTAGTAAATGCTTTGTCTTTATCGAATTTATTATCTTTAATGTCCAATCTACAAGCTAGTTCGTTGGTTCCTTTAAACTTAGATAATAATAGCTCCTATAGCTAATAGCTTGCGCTATACTTAGCATCCTTATAAATTCGGCATGCGTTATTATAATAATACGCAAAACTGTTAATTAAATACTCTTTTGTTCCTTACAGTGCACCATCATCCCTCTATATATATGTGCTGTCTGCTGGTCTGGTTCCCTTTACCATATAGTTACTCTACCCACCTCTATAGTCTCTGGCAAAATAACCCTATTTTCCGCAATTTATATAAGCTCTATTTTTAAACTATCTTTCTTACTATAGAGTCCGCCTAAATGTCTTTTGCTGCTAAGATCTCTGGTTTGGCCTCTGCTCCTAGGTCCTTTAATTACTTAATCCTTAACCTCTGGGTTTCTATAGTTTCTTTTCCCACCTTTAGGTTTCTTTAGTACTACTTAGGTCTATTAGCTCTGCACCATTCCATAGTTTTTAACCCTATGTTTATTGTTGCGTACTCTACGCCTTATACAATTATGGAACTCTGTCTTACCCTCTTTTAGCTTATTCCCTTTGGTAAATTCTGTTATTAATCTTTATTAACTAATCTATTAACTCTCTTAGAGTATCCGCATCTTCTATTAGGATAATTACGTCCTAGACTTTAGCCTTAAGTCCCTGTTTATACTGTGCTATAAGCGCCCTGTTATTCCACTTAACCTACATAGCTAGTATTTAAAACTGTGTTATATACTTAATTATTAAAGTGCGTTGTACTAAGTTCTGAAGCTTTTGTTCTGCTGTGGTTATAGCCTCTAGGTCTCTAAATATCTATATTAGTCGCTCTGCAAACCCATTCTAACTAGTAAATATATACCGTATATCTTGGTTAGTAGTTATTATACCATTAGCCTATATTTCCATAAGATACGGCTTAAACCACTTAAGTGCCCTCCCCATTAGGAACAACCCTGCGTAGGCTACTTAATCTAACAATATTGCTAACTTCGCTCCTTTCTGTACTACCTTAAAGTACATTTGCATAAGAAATCCTTTAAGCTTTAACTTCTCTCCTAAAAACTATTTAATTAAAGGTAACTTAATCTTTACTACTCTAATTCCATTAATGCGTTCTTTAAGTATCCTATTATTGTCTTATAAGTGATTAACCATTTCCTATAACTAACCTTATGTAACCACTTAAGAATCCCCCTTGTCTATACTAGTATCACCTAGCCCTAAGGTTATAGCTGCCGTTAACGCCGTTATAACTAGTGCTGCTCTTAGTGGCATATTATTCGATTTTGTTCCAATACTATAACCTTAGTAGTAAATGTGTAACGGAACCTTATAGCTTAGACTATAGTAGGTTCTGTTATTAGGCTGGGTATATAGGTACAATAAAACAACAACATAACAATAACTGGTGGAGTGGTTGCCTAACAGATTAACTCCAATTATATTCTAAGATTCACTACAAGAAGAGAACTATCTACGGTAGGAACTGAGGTCCTTTAAATACACAACCATACTCCTAAGAAATCCTCTCTTATACATAAGGTACGTGTTATACGTGTTATACATAGACGTACACTGTGTATACTCCGTACACCGCGTATAACATTATGTAACTCGCTTACTATTCCTCGTTATATGGTTCCACCAGATCCATTTTAGACCGTGCCTGTATTAACCAACTAGCTTCCTACAACTCTTCCCCAAGTAGTTATAACATTGTGCTTAAAGCGTCCGTAACATAGGGGAGACTCAGGTTAGTAGTGTGTTTGTTTATAAACTATCTCTAGTTATTCCTTGCTTCTTTTCTTAGGGTATTCTTTAGCTGGTTTCTTATATCTTTATATTATCTCTCGTTCTTAGAATTGTGGCTACTTGTGTATTTCCTCCTTACTTGTCGTTGGCCGGCTACAAGGGCCGCGCACTATGCGGACCATATATGTCACGCGTAGGGGCCTGGTTTTAAAACTAGGTAGTGCTCTTTTAGCCCGCTTTTAATTACTACCTGGATCCTTTCTAGTCTTTAATTAATTTCCTTGGGGGTAGCCAATAAGCCTCGCTTGTTTGGTATTAGGTGGATTTCTTCTAGGTCTTAGAGTTGTTATTTAATTGTATTAAGAAAGCTATTTACGTTAAGCTTCCTTATTGCGTATCTTTTGCCATTTAGTTGCGCCTTAATGTCCAGATCTAGTTGTATCTAGATAGGGATATGGTCTAAGATAAGTACCCATTCTTCTTTAGGGGAGCACCTTTTGAGTCTCTAGTATAGGTTTTCGTCCATAATTATAAGGTTAATTATACTTTTAGCAGTACCCTATTGCTATATAATTGTACCTAGGGGGGTAGCTAGCTTAAGGCCCCCGTTATCTATAGCTCTTAGTAGGTACTCTACCTATTAATTAGCAGCAACATAGATGCCCCCCTACTATAGGTAGTGGAGGTTTATGTCTCCTAGTAAAATAAACTCCGCGTATTTAGTTTCTAGCAAGCTTATTACAGATATAATATTCTCTATCTATACTACCCCTTTAACCCTAGGGTTATAGACATTAATGATTTATACTAGTTCTCTATATGTCTGGATAGTTATAACTGCAATATCTAGGTTAACTGCCTGCTATGACTATAAGGCAAGGCTGATATTTTTACTAATTATAAAGTATACGCGTATAGCTGCTTTTGGTTCATATAGGAGCTAGAATCCTTGGGGGCAGTATATTAATTATATATAGGTATTATAATACAGCTCTTATATAGCAAGAATATAGTATTTCTCTAGGTCTAGACTGTCTAGTAGGGGCCTTACTAGACGGTGGTTCATATTGCCGTAGTTATACTGTATAATAGTCAAGTAGCGGACCCCTAGTGGGGGTCCTTTGCCTTTCCTTTACTCCTTACTTCTTCCGTTTCTACTTTCTCTAAAATATTCAGAACTTTTGTCTCCTGTGTTTGCTCCCTAGCCACTACTTATTTTATATAGAGCTTTCTATTCCTATGTCTTGTGTTCCTACTAGCCTTTCTAAATCTAAGTCTATTATTGCCTCCGGTTCTTCCCCCGTTTTTACTGGTTGGCTATATACCCCTTATAAGCTAGCTATGTATATTGTGTTTACCGCGTTAAATCTAATTCTTAATTGTCCCGGCCTTAAACTTGCTATAGCCGTCTATAGGGGTCTTCCTACTAGGCGTCCTCTCCCTTATATCCTATATATCCCTTATATCCCTGTTCGGTCTAGTAATATTGCGTAGCGTTGCTTTTAGCCCATTAAGGCTTGGGATGGCTGGCTTAGCCCCCTAGTATTAAAGGTAGGAAACGCTAGGAAGACACCTATATCCCCTTAGCTTATTACCTGTTGTTTCTATTTATATAACCTAGCGTGCAGTTATTCCTATAGCTATTAAGCCCTTTCCTTCTGTCTCCTATATTTAATGCAGTCTTCTCTCTCCCACGCCTTATGTGTGCTTCGGTAACAGTTTGCGCATTTTATTTAGTCTTAATTTGTATATTGTCTTATATTGTAGGGGCCTATATAGTGGCCGCAGCACACCTGTGCTATGTATGTAGATTAGGTGTGTCCCTATTATATATAGCAATAATATCGTTCCAGGTGTAGTCTATAGTTATAGAGCCTTATATTATATATAAGGCCATTTATAATTATTCCTTTTTGGATAAGGAGTTTTTGCATTCCTAGTATATATACGCTAACGATAAGGGAGCTATACGTTTATCTATTATTTCCCTAGCGAGTCTCTGGCGCCCCTTATATCCTCTTATTATTCTTATTATATGCTTGGTTTATATTTTCCTATTAAAGCTATTAGATCTGGGTAATTATAAGTCCTAATATAAGGCGTTCCATTTGTTTTACTATCTCCTATATAGTTGCTGTATTATCCGCCTAGCGTCCCCTTTCTACCCTAAGGCTTATGGGAACCGATAGGACTTTAACTGGGTAATCTTTATAAAGCACTTTTATGCCAATACGCTCTCCTAGCCTATCCCCTACCCTTACGGCCCGTTCCTTTGCCTATTAGTCCTTTAGGGTAACTCCAATGTCTCCACTCCTAAGGTGTTAAACTATAACGGCGTTGTAGACCTTCTTATAAATCTCTATAAGAACTTCTGTTTCTAATTGTCCCCTAAGTTCCTCTACCTTTTCTATATTTAGTCGTATTATAATTATATGCCCAGTTGTTGTCTTTAGGGGGGTAGGTTTCCTATACTATAGGAGCACAGCTATGGCGGCCCAGGTGCGGTTCACCTATTAGGGGGGTTTTTATTTATCTTCAATTTTGTTTAGCCATTGGAGGATTTAATTAAGGGTTTGCTAAAGGGGCGCCTAAGGTTCGCTAGACTAGAGCCATTCTACTAGCTATATTAGTTCATAATAGCTAACAGATACTCCCCTATAGTTCTAGATATTAGACGCGTCTAATAGGCTTTATATTTTATCAGATGCCTTTTTAATTAGAGTATTTCTGCTTTCTGGTGTGGTATTCGCCCGTCCTTATTGTTGTTATGGGGGGCCATTGTTGGGTATAGGTCTGGCGGTCGCGCGCGACTGCGTACCACCGTTGTTCCACCTGTGCCTTCCCTGTGATGCATGCATCTCAGGGGATTATTAGGGTGTTTTTCAGGGTTCTTTTGGTTGGTTTGGTCTTTTTAGGCCGGGTGCAGCAAGAGCTCCAAAAGTCGTACTATTGGTAAGAAGATATTAGGTACCTATATATAGGCAAAGGCAGACCTTAATATATTTACACTTGCTTAAAATCTCTATTCTAGCAACCTAACTATACTATAGCAACTAGCACAGCTAGTAGGCCTATGCCTATTTAATTCTTATAACATTTTTAGCACTAGAGTAGAAGTTCTAGTAAGGAAGGTTAATAAGTTTAACCAGGTCCATATATAGGGTCTATATTTAGTTACTACCTCCTATCCTCCTTTAGATATAGAGAACTTAGCTAGCTTTACAGATATATAAGACTTTACCAACACTATTAAAGATAAGCTAGATAATGTAGAGAAACTAAATCTTACTTTTAATATACCTCCTACTAGCTAGGAGGCTCTGGGTAGCCTATAAACTTAAAGGTACTTATGCAAACTTATTGGCTAATTAGAGCGCGGCTTTCTTCTCTAGTTTGCCCTATAAGTCTCCCTCTCCTCTATCCTATAAGGCCCCTCTACCCTAGCCCTATATATAGCCTTAACTACATTAAATAATCGCCCTATACCAGTCTATACTAGACAAGCTATATTATACTATAGTACTTCAAATTAATAATAAAGGTATTACCACTTCTTAGAGCTTAGAATATATAGGTTTAGCTTTAGGATTTAAACCTAAGGGTAAATAATTTAAAGTATAAGCTAGGCCAACAGACTTGGTCTAAATATCTCCTAAACTTATATAAACTTATTAGCTAATTAAAACAAGGCCAGACCCCCTAGGTTACTAACCCCATTCCTAACAGCTTCTAGATTTCTCTTTCTTCCCAGCCTATCCCTAAACCCAGATATCTCCTAAACTCTTATAAACTTATTAGCCAATTAGAACCCGCCACTTAGGGGTTTACTATACCCCCTTAACTACCTACTATAGGCCCTAGACCCTAGAAAAATAATAACTTAAGAGAAGGATATCTAGGAAATACTATAAAGAGGAGGAGCCACCTAGGACTTAAAATATTAACTCCCCTTAGACTATTACTAGGAAACAACAGCCATAATAGCAACACCAGTATTACTACTTTATTTTATTCCTTAGCTAAGGCAGTATAAACCACTATAGAGTATAGGACGCTTTAGTCTATTATTAAAATTATATAAGGCCACTACCTATATAAAATATCTTAACTAAGGGCCCTAGCCTTGTTCTAATTGGCTAATAAGTTTATATAAGTTAGTATAAGTTTAGGAGATCTCCAAATTGGGGGCTAGAGCCTATATTAACAGGCCCTAAAAAGCTATTAGCTAAACAATATATCTTAACCTAACCCCCCACCTCGCCCTAATTGGCTAATAAGTTTATATAAGTTTATATAAGTTTAGGAGATATTTAGAGGCCTATATTAGCAAAACTTAATAAAAAGTAGCAGCCAGCATCTATAAAAGACGTCTTAATATAGGGCCTCTGCTTAAGCTGCAATAACATCCTTAAGCCCCTAGCCTTATCCTAATTAGCTAATAAGTTTATATAAGTTTATAAGAGTTTGGGAGATATCCAGAGTAGTAGTAGCTTATATTAACAGACCCCCGCCCAGAGCAGAGGCCATCACCTATATGTAGCAACTATATACTAGCCTCTATCTATATATTAGCAATAAATGCAATTACATTATATTATTAGAGCAGTAGGTTAACAGTAAAACAAAAAAGTAAATTCATTCTACCTAGAGTAGAGGCCTACCGTACTTACTCCACTTCTACTATAAGCAGAGGCCCACTATATTTACTTACCTATCTACCATCCATCTAGAGTAGAGGCCCGCTATGCTTACTTACTTAATCCTCCACTAAGCAAAGGCCCACTATACTTACTTATTATCTTCCTCTTACTCTACTAAAGCAAAGGCCTACTAAGCCAGCTCTCTCTCTAGGGATAGAGGCCAAGTCCGCATGTCCTAACCTATAGGGCTTATAACACCTATAGTTGGGCCCACCCAAGACACTAGCTTTTTTACCTATATAGAATCTAAACTAACTGGGTAAGGTTAAAGCTTACCTATAAGGAGCCTTACAGTTAGACCCTTTTAAGATACCAGCTTTTACTGGAATAAGGTTAAAGCCTTCCCCATAAAGGGAGTCTAAAGATACACTATACTACACTAAGTCCCACCCCCTTATCCCCTATACTATTAACCTTATACCCCCAGCTCTAAGTAGAGGTAGTTATAGTCCCTTTAGTAATAGGGGCCGCAGAGGTAGAGCTGGTAATATTTACTAGGGCTTAGGCTTAGCCTGCTTTAAGATAGAGTATCTACTAGGGCAGGCCCTTATATAGTAATAGGCACAAGCGTCCCTAGGCTTATACACCTACTAGGCGCCTACCCTAGAGTAGACCCAGTACTCCTAACTACCCTCCTAGTAAGCTAGGCACTAATCCTTACTATAAAGCTACTTACTCAGCTCCATTTCTATAATCCTCCTAATATAGAAAAGGTTCCTCTTGCTATTAGCCATCTAAAGAGACAACCACCACTTGCCTTAGCGGACGGCAGTATAGCCATCTATAATCTTGCCCTAGAGTTGCCAATTCTAAGGCAGATGCGGCTAGTTGGCAAGTTAAGTGGTATAGAAGCCTGCTTAGGTAAGAGGAAGGGAAGGACCTAGAGTAGCGCTAGTGGTAGGGGCAGGCAGCTAAGTTATAGATCTACATATATATAAGTGTAAGAGGCCAGCCTAACCAGAACGTATGATTATCTAATTAACAGTGTCACAAGTAAGTAGAAGGTGAGTTAAAGGTAAGTTAAAGGTAGAATAAGTTTTATGTATTAAAGGACAAATGCTTCTAACCACTTCCATTTAGAGACTAATCGCTGGTTCTTCTCTAGAGAAGAACCAGCTTCCTATATAAACCTTCTAAGACACTAGTAAAACCTTTCGCCCCTATCTATCTGACTATATCTCTTCTGGAACATATATGGGACATAGGCAGGATATTAATAAAACCTCCTACTGTCTTATCTGATATGTACCTCCTGGGGGATTCCGTTATAATTGCCTCCCCTTTAAGGGTCTTAGTCCTCCAAGACTTCGCCTCTTAATAATCTCTTATAGAGTTCCGGCTAAAACCACTAGGGAAATTCTTTAGTAGAAAGGTACTCTATAATGCGGCTTATCGCTAGTTCTTTACTAGCATAGAACCTTACTTTGTCTTTCTATTCCTCCGCTCTTCTTCTACCATAGCTCTTATGGTGCCTTCATAATGGAACTTTAATAATAATAATAAAAATTGGATGGGATTTACCTTCCTTATTATAAGAATTTGTTATAAGCTAATCCGGGGGTTATCCTATACAACGCATTAACTAGCTACCATCCCCATTCACCTAAAATAGGTCTTAATAATAACGTCTTAATATTAATTTCTTTTAGTTTATAAGCTGTCGTCTCTTACACGTCTTTCTATTAACAACACCATTTGTCTCGCCTTTTAGCAGACTGTTTTTCATTACATCTTAGCTTTTAGCTTTCGCATCTCCAGCTATTCTTTCTTCTACTGCTCTGTTCTCTTCTTATAACGTATCTATAGGTAACAGGATCCCTATTTTATCTCCTTAATAATACTGACTTCCCATAGTGTTCTCTTGTAATGGCTTATAATTATACTGCGCGTCCCCAGACTAGCGGCGGCGTTGTCCCTGCTCTATTGGCATTACAGACCACTTCTATTACTCCTGCAGTGGTTTCTCTAAAGTGCTACCATTATTGCGTTTATGCGCTCACGTTAGACCTGTCCCACGCCTATAAGATGCCACGCTCTAGCGAGAACAGATCTAAGTATTCCCACTATCGCAGCTAGAAAAAGACCTGTATTCTAGTATTTCTTATTCCATCCTATTCTAGACTTCACTAACTATATTAGATCCCCGCTATTTACGTATATAAGGCTTACCGGCTCTAACGCGCCATTAGGGATTTCCGTCTACATTAGAACAGTAATAGATGGGGACAGAAGGTGTCTTCCATTACTCGCAGCCTTTTTAATTTAATAAGGGTTTCTACTACTATGGAGACACAGCAATCTCGGACATATAGTGTCTAGGAGCGTATATATAAGCAGCTCGTTTTCATAAATAATAACATTTGTACTCTTACGTGGGCCTTTCTAGCCAGGTGAGTCTCTTTAGTAATATATTTAGAAACTGTGTTAACTCTTTAGTTATTAACTTTCTAATCCTAGCCTAGATGCCGATTTGGAGCCTGGGGATAATACTAAGGATAGTAACAAAGATAAACGTTCTCCCTGCTAGTCCCCTAGTTATGGTGGTCCGTCTAGTTCTTACTACTCTAAGAAGAATGTTAGTAAGAATGCTAATGCTTCCAGGGATAGGAGTGTTAATAATACTGCCGACAATAGTATTAAGATAGAGGAGGAGGCTCCCGTTACTACTTCTAGTATTTAAGTTGTTATCTTATTCTTTCTTTCTTCTTATAGGATAGCTTTATAGGGTGCCTCTCTAGTGCCTCTAGGATGCCCTAGTACTAGGAATTAACTTTATACTTTAGGGATGCCTCTATTCTTATTTT
>Ga0307507_10005205_pt1 | contig 21712 bp, 7 predicted proteins | sample 7_EM_MG_FD_207223 | JGI IMG/M metagenome (GOLD analysis project Ga0307507, IMG submission 207223) | Populus trichocarpa ectomycorrhiza microbial communities from riparian zone in the Pacific Northwest, United States - 7_EM | ecosystem: Host-associated > Plants > Roots > Unclassified | place... | reverse complement strand
AGTGTCACGGAACGCCGCCGCAGGAGCCTCCATAGGAGACTCCCTAGCGGAACCCCATGCCCTCGCGTACGCTTCGCGTACAGCTTACGTCAGCCACGCGTAGTATATCACCTTCCTACGCCTTCGATCCTTACAATCAATCGCGCAACGTCTTGTAGACTCCTTAAATATATACGTTCTGTAGCCACTGCCTCCGCCCCGTGACACCGAGTCTAGGAAGGTATAGAGAGCTAGGAAACTTTGGCGTATACCTAACACAAACTTAGATATATTATAGATGCGGGGGTTCCTACCATTTTATTAATTAGTATCTATAGCTCCAGGAATTGGTTTATTATAGTTACATATATATAAATAAAAACAACTAAATCTGCTCTAGAATACGTGAGCGTCTAGGAAATATAATTCCGTATTTGCCAAGTAATAATCAGATTCAGTTCCTTAAAGACTGGCTAAGGCAAAACGCAAATATTAATCCTAATGCTTTAGGGACAGGTATCCAACCAAAGGCAGCTTTGGTAGAGTTTATAGATAGAAGCAACGCTAAAAGTAAAGAGGAACTCGGCGAGTCTTAGGAGGATGTATACCAAGTAGAGTTAATATATATTAATTTGGTGGGAGCTGTAACCCAGTCACAGCCTACGCTATAGTTATATAATCTTAGGAGACCGTAAGGGGAAGTAAGAGCAATAAAGCCGCCTCTAAAACCATCTAGTTAGCAACCAGTAGTAGTCTAAAATGTACAACTAGAAGGATATATCCAAATTGCCCCATAGCCCCAACAGCAGGCTCCTTAACCACCGTTAAGTAATAATAAAATAAATAAAATAGACTATACCAAATAGCTAAGACAGACGGAGCAGATAGCGGGTATAATAATAGCTAAAGCACTACAACCAAAGCTAGTTAGGATAATGGATATACTAAAGGGAAACGTACTAAGTCTAATAGTGATAGCGGATAAGATCTTGTTAAAAACTATTAAAGTTATTATTAGTAACTGCCTTATGTACATACCTAAGGTCATAAGGCTATTCTTTAAGCCTCTCTTACTACCTTTTGTGGAGCCTTACCAATAGAAGCAAGAGGATGTTAAAGCATCCGTATTATTAGTACATCTAACATTCTATGTTAATTAAGCCGGCTTAATAACTGCTAAAGTGGATCAGATTAAATAAGAAGTAGGATTTATCCAGTTTTAAAGACAGTGCCTAAAGGTAAAAGCGCAAATAGGAGACAGAAGGGCTAAGTGCTTAATTAACTCTAGGGCGGAGCTTAACCTTATTAAGGAAAGCGTGGCTCTATAACACGGTTTACTAATATTAAGCCTGCCCCTATAACTATAGGGTGTATATCTAACGTCTGCTAATAGAACTTAGTCTAAGTTTATTAGATTGGTATATACGGTCCCCATAGTAATAGGTAACGTCTTAATATCTATAACGTTTATTGCTATAGGAGAAATGTTATATAAGGTGATACTTAGTAAACCATAGTTAATAAGGGCTAGACTAGTAATAAAACAAACCGCAATAGGTTAGGTATCTTGTATTATTTAATTAGAAGATAGTAGAGTTAAAATAAGATTTTTAATATCCTATAAGGATGCGATATTTTTAAAACTAGATAAAGGCATTAATATAGATAATAGTTCGGGAAATATGTAACTGGTGTAACCGCTAGGATTGTATCCAGGGTTACTTATAACCCAGCGCATTAGGATAAGGAGGACGTTAAGATTAAGGAGTAGGGAAAAGAGGTGCGGCTCTAATACGGACGCTTACTATGTTAGATATCCGCTAGGCAGAGCCATTAGTAGGAGGAGGAATATAACATCGGATGGAGAGAGCTCAACAGTAAGACATTAAGGGAAGTCCTAGAGAAACACTTAAGAAAGAATTGGAAGCTAGTATTTAAGGCAAAGGCTGGGTCCCTTATATATTAAATATTAAAGACAATAGATCTGTTTATAATATAAATAGAAGGCTGCTGGAGTAAGGCCTAATAAAACACCATAAATATAGCAACTGCGTATAAATAAAAGGCAGATAAAGTCTACCTGGTTAATTCGTTAGTACTAGATAGAATAGTTATAGGAGGTATAGTGGAATAGCAAGAGGTAGTCTTGCGTTGATAAAAGGCGTCCATCTAAGGGTTGCCTTTTAGTCCATATAACCATTTTCTTAAACTATAATATACCAAGCTGGCCTATAGTGCACGACTAAAGCCAGAATAATTAGAGCGTATAATTATAGGAGACATTTAGCCAAGAGAACAAGAGATCCTTAAGGCTATATTATTTAACTAAGAAGAGGCTTTGGCATAGGAATTCTCTAAAATAGGCCGCGTTAGCAGGGACGTAACTCTACCACTAAAAATCAAAACCGTGCCGTATAAAGCATAGTAAGTACCAAACTTTCCTATACCAAGGGCCCTATAAGGAGAAGTAATAAGTATATTATAAGAACGACTAGCTTAAGGGACTCTAGAGTATTGTAAAAACCTATATAGAAATCTATAGTTTCTTATAAGCAAGAAGGAACATAAGAAGTACCAACTAATAAATATAGCGATAAATATTAACCAAGTAACTATTAGGGATGCAAATCTGCCACTATATACTAATAAGTTTTCCAAGGAGTTTATAGGGTGTAAGGTTATATCTCTAATAGACTTCTTCTCTAGCTATAACTAGTTAGAGCTTAATATTAAAAGCAGGAACCTAACGGCTTTTACAACACCTCTAGGACTTTTATAATAAACAACAGTACCTATAGAAGGCATGAATTTAGTAGCCTAGTTCATAAGAACGATTACCAAGATCCTAGAACAACATATCCCATACTATACCCTACTGTTTCTGGATAATATTATAGTAAAAGGTCCACAGACAGTGTATAATAGAGAGGAGAGTCTTCTAGGCGTGCGTAGATATATTATGGAACACATTATATGGCTAGACGGAGTGCTTGCAGATTTGGAACAAGCTAGGTATACAATCTTAGGTGCAAAGTCTTACTTCTACAAGGATAAAATTATAGTGGTTAGTTACCGCTATAATAGAAAGGGATAATATCCGAAAGAGTTAAAAGTCGTAAAGATTATTTACTGGAGAGACTATAAAGACGTTATATCCGCCTGAGCTTTCCTAAGGGTCGTTGTGTATTACTAAATATAGGTAGAAGACTTTGTAATTAAGGCAGAGCCAATCTTCTAACTGCTATAAGTGAACGTTCCATTTATATGGGGTATAGAGCAGATTGCCGCTATAAAGACTCTAAAGTATGTAATTACTACCGCGCCCGCACTAGTTTAACTAGATTATAGTAAGGGTATAGGGCTGATTATTCTCGCCATTAATAGATATAAGAATAGATGGGGGTATGGCCTTATATAACTAGATATGCAAGGTTGTTATCACCTATGTTAATATAAGAGCGGCATTTAGTCTTAAGCAGAACAGAAATATAACTTAGGAAAGCTTAAATATTGGGCGTTGCTATATACGTTAAAGAAGTGTTACGTATACTTATACGGCGTTTGCTTTACGGTGGAGACGGACGCAAATACCTTAGTTATACAACTAAATTATACCGCCACTAATTTACCCGGAGCCTTAATAACAAGATGGCTAGTATAGATTTAGCTATAGGACTTTAATATTAGACACGTGCTAGGGAAGAAGAATAGCCTAGCTGATAGACTTTTATAACGGCCGCCTAATAGTAAACAACCTAATAAGATAACTAAGGATATTAAAGAGTTTATTAACTGTAAGCTGAGTGCCTTAAAATATATGGCTAGCCCTCTTAAAATGGAAGTAGATCTACTACTAGATAACTTATATTTAGAGGAATCTCAGAAGATTATAAAATAGCTAGTAACCTTACAACATCCAGAAGAAATAAATACTAAGGAATTTAAAAAGTTTAAATGGTATACGCTGAAGTTTCTAGTGCGTAATCAACAGCTCTTCCGCTAATAGTCTAAGAACGTACTAATACAAAGAGTAGTTAATAACGAGACTACTTAGTAAGAAATTGTTAAGAGCCTATACAACTAGAGTAGACATTATAGACAGGAGGGAATATACCAGAGGGTCTTAAATTAATATTAGTGGCCAGGACTATAGGATTAGATATTATAGCATATTAAGTTATGCCTATAGTGCTAGGAACAATAGCTAGGACAGGAAGAAGAAGTAATACACCCTATATAGGAGTCTACCTTATAGCAACAAGTAATAGTAGATATTACATTTATGCCGCCAAACCATCTCGGATTCTGGTACCTGGCCGTTACTTAAGAATATATATCTGGATAGGTAGAAGCTTGGGCCCTTTAAAAGAAAGATATAAAAAGCATAGCAAAGTTTCTCTATAAAGATTTCATCTGCCAATAGGGAGTATTCAGACAGCTCTCTGTAGATAGTAGAAAAGAGAATACTAATATTACTACTGCGCTCGTAGAGCTCTATAACATTAAAAGGGTTATAGCTTCTATATATTACCCACAGGGGCAAGGTTTAATAGAGTGGAGCCATAAGCCTATAATAGACGCTTTAGCAAAGATGGATGGCTTATAGCTGGACAATCTTTATATAGTCTTATAGGCAGATAGAACGACTGTTAAGCGGTTTACGGAAATAACACTAGTAAGAGTTATATGCGGATATAAGCATGTCCTTTCTATTAAACTCTATATACCTACCTAGTAAACATTACCTTAGGAAACAGTCCAAACCACTATAGAGCTATTAGCGCTTCGCGTAAAGCAGTTTAACTAAAAAGACGTAGATATACAAGAGGCTGTTACGCGTATAAGACGGCTAAGAGCAGTAAATAAGGAGTATTTTAACAACACCCATTATATTTGCCAGGGCGGATTTAAGGTTGGAGATATAGTTATACTCTATAACACGCAGCTTAAGTAAGATTATTCTAGCAGTTATAAGTTAGATCTAAAATAGCTAGGCCCGTTCCGCATACATAAGAGTCACCCATATAAAGGATGGTACTTAGTTAAGGATCTTAACGGCACGCTATTCCGCGATTAAACTCCAGGGAATAGATTAAAGAAGTTCTACTAATAATAGGTATCTAAAGTCTACCAGGAGGACCGGCTTAATTAGTTAGGCGGAACTATACTATAAGAAATAGCAGCAGAGCCTAAGCCTAAGGACAATATTATGCAAAATCCACTAGTATTGCAACGCCGCGTATTTTAAGAAGTGTATATTCCAGAAATATCGTTTAATAGAACTAAGTATAAAACATTTAACTAGGGGACAGTTAAGTTCTTAGTTAGGGGAGGGGATATAGATAATAGCCATGTAATCTATTTATTCGCTATATTTCCTAAAGCTCTTTCTATTATACTTTTTTATTTGCTTTTTTATTATAGGAATCTAATATATATTAACAGTAAGGTAAGGGCAGAAGAGTGTTTACGTGTAACCAGCTAGGTTTATTTACTGCAAAGATATTAGTTCCGCTTACCGCCTTTACTAAGCTAATAGTAATTTTCCATACTAGGTATAGAAAATTATAATTGGTCCGTTTAACAATTAGAGCTAATAGAACTCTATACCGCTACCTATATTTAGTAGACCATTTAGATTAGGAAACCCTATTAAAAACTTTACCTTTTCGCCCTTAATAGACCTTAAAGATAGTTATAATTAGCTAAAGTATAGACTAAACAGAACTAATAATAGCACACTTATTATATCTTCCTTAAGCAGACCGCTAGTACTATATAAAGGAGCTAAGCAATAGATTAGTGACGTCATTATAGAGGTTAGAGGCTTTGCAGTAAATTAGTGTCGCGTAGTGCTTGTCCAAATCTATAACAAAATCTTACTCTCTTGGGAAAATTACGCAGATGCTGCTAGTGTAGTAGTTAGTTTTATTAACAATAATAGCGGACTGCAAGCATCTCTAGGAAAGGACGCGTTTATGTTAATTTTTAGGGATATCTCTAACATTAGCAAAATGGCTAAAGATTAGAGGAACCGGTGTAATAAGGCTAGAGAGACCATCTAAAAAGCCTGGGGACAAGATGTCCTTAACAGACTGCTTAAATACGCAATCTCCTATAACTTCCTCTCTGCCGTCCAAAAGCTCACAGTCTATCCACTCCTTAAAGTTATAGTAAGAGTTAATAAAGCGCTAATTAAGAGGCTTAATTACCTAGGACGCGGCATTAAGACTACCACTTAACTGCAACCTACCAATTTCGCGCTCGTGCCTACGAAGTTAGGAAGGGCAATATTAGACTAAGTGGTAAATAAGTATAGTTTAGGGAGACACTTGATAGGCTTCCTTATTCTAAATAAAGACCTACCGCTAAGAAGTGGGAGATTAACTACTATAGGACCAGAGGTTACCAATATCGGAATTAGGCAAGTAGGAGAGAGCTTAGCTCTTACACTATAAACACATTCTTAACATGCTTCTAACGTAATAAATTTATTAGCCTTTTAGCTATTAACACATATTTAAGGAGGAGGCGTTAGTATTATGCCAAGCCCGTCTTAACAAGGATCACCTATGTTAGTTAACTCGCCTTTATCTTCTATAAATAAAAGTATTCTTGTAGCTAAAACGCCTACTAGCTTGCCCCTACGGCTGCTAATATCCTCTTTAAAAAGGAATCTAAAAAAAGGGCTAATAGTTGCTTACCTAGAAGTAGGAGGGCTAGGAGTAGAGTTAATGTTTAATAAAAACGTTATTAAGCCAGGAGATAATAAGGAGTATATTAAGGAGACTATAGACGCCGTAGTAATACTCCGTTTAAAACAAGGGTGTAACTATAAGGACGACATACTAGCTTATCTTAAGACGTCCTTAAACCAAACTACTAAAATTAAACTAACTAAGGTTATAAAGCTCTTGCGTAGTTAGTATAGGGCAGCTAGTTTTAATCTAGAGATATATAAGGTCTGCTAGATGCATACGCAAGCTATAGGAGGACGTATGGGTTTAGCAATAAAGGGGTTAAACTATACCACACTGTGTTATAGACTCCGTTTAATATACCACACTTATAATTACCTCAGCACTATAAAGATAGATCCTACTACGTACTCCTAGTTTAGAAAAGCTTACAAACCTCTAGTTCCATCTAACTCCTTAGGACCGTATAAGTTTATTTATAATTTAGTATTAAGGTTTTCCTATAATAGAGGGGCTTTGCTTAATTAGATGCTATTACCAAATAACCAAGATATATAGCAGCGAGACGGATCTATAGTTTTAAACGTATTTAGATGGTAGTGGGATTCTAGCATTTTAGCAATAATTAATAAAGAAATACGTATATACCGTTATTACTAGCGTCTAATTAATAGACAGCCAAATTACGGCTAGTTAAGAATAATGGTCTATAGTCTCTACTAGTAGCTAATAAGATAAGATCCTTAGTACTACCGTCTCTATTGCGCTCTTAGGCCTAACAGCTAGTGGTAACTTATCTCCTACCCTTATTATGCAAAATTCGCAGTTAAGGAAGACTCCACAGCTTTCCGCCATATTAATGTTAATATTCCCTCTCTCTTGGAGAGCGGATATGGCGCCAACATAATCTAAGAGAGCGTTTCTCTGGATAATAAAACTAAGAACAACTGCACAATTATTCTGCCTAGCATGTATTATTACTTAAAATTATAGTGGGCAGATCTTAAAGCATAAGGATTAACTAAGGGTAATGGATTCGTATATAAGATCTCTAATTAAGACTGGACCACTAAGGATATAGAAAAGTATGCAACCAACTAGGTGGCTTAGCCGTATAAGAAAGGAGATATGTGTATAACTATACCTTACCTTCCTTATAGAGTAAAAGGACCTTTAACTAGAACCTAACAAATAATGCTACTATAGTTTGTTAGTATTTAAGACGATTATAATAACCTTAAGGTTATAGAAGGAGGAACCTAGGCAGAGCTAGCGGATGCTTACTAAGACTTAAAAGCGCCGCCTTATACACCATCTAGACATGCTAATCTTTACGGCGTAATCCCATACTGCTTCCCTACTATAGTTAAGCTTACTACTACTAGTACCTTATCTGACGCCCTTCTTGGTAGATAATAATAGGATTCTCTAGCGGTAATTTAAGATTGTAACCTTCTTCTTACTAGTAATAGGAACAAAGTTAGGAAATAGATGCATTCCTACCATCTTAGGGCTATTAAGAACTATAAGGGTGCGTTCCAGCTTATACGTGCAACTAAAATAGAGCATTTTAATAGCTGCTTATACTTCTACTGCGTTAACCATAGAATTAATCCTTTAACTATTACAGTAGAACTAAATATTATGCCTCCTGTTATTGTAGAAGGATAGAGTTATATAAAGTTGCCTAAGGAATTATGGGATAGAACTGAGCAAATAAAAGGACATAAGAGAGCCATATTATCTAAAAGCCGTCAGCCTAATGCTGCTTATATTACCTAGCTAGGTAGACAAGAGCGGTCTTATTTAACCAGAACGGAGTCTCCTCGCTTACTATCTTGGGTTTATAGTAAGGGTAAGGAGCGTATATAGTTACCTGCTGCACCTTTATTTCAAAAATAGGCAGGAATATAAGGTTTCGAAAGTCATTAGGGGACAACGACTTAGGTAGGGGAGGTATATAGTAGTATGATTTAGCCCCCTATATTTAATATCTAGATTAGGCGTAGCTTTGGGAGAGCCTAGGCCTTCTATATATTTTATATAGATTAGTCTAGAGCCCTAGAGTCTTTAACAACTTGGATAGGACCAATAGACACACACTTTTCCTTTAATATACTCTTTTCTTCCTTTCTTACTAACTGATTTCCTACTGGCTAATTATAATAGACTGATAGACTAACCATACCGTGACTTCCTGTCTGAGAGAGGTTGTACCCTCCTATACTAGTAAGGCAAGTTATAAGGAAGTGTCTAGATTACTAGAGGAATAAACTAATAAGGTATAAGCCGTATAAAGGGCTACAACCTATTAAAATACCAGAGAGATTATAAAAAGTTATATTATAGGACTTTATTATAAAGTTACTAAAGTTAAAAGATCCTATTACCGGACAAGATCACAACGTAATCTTAGTAATAGTGGATAAGTTAACTAAGTGGGACTACTTTATAGCATACACAGAAGAAATATTAATAGAAGATATAGCTAGAATCTATATTAAAGAAGTATTTATAAGATACGGAGCACTAATAAAAGTTATATTAGATAGAGATCCAAGATTTATAGTAGTATTTTAGGAGGTATTTTTAGCGGAATAAGGGGTTCGAGCAGCAACATTAATAGTATATTACTGTCCGTATCACTTCCGGTGATACGTATCGCTATTGCAATAGTATTAGGGTAACTGGTTGATTAATTAATGCTTGATTAATTCTCCTATTCTATAGGTGGAATTTAGTGGATTTCCTAAGCTCGCTTAGCTTACGTAACTAACCCAATTAGTTATAGACAACCTCGTTTAGACACTGGGAGTATTTGGTTTTTAATAGTACTTAAGCACGCCTCCTGCTAAGTTCTGCCAAGTTCTGCCAGGTCCTATCAAGTTCTGCCAAATTCTATCAAGTTCTACCAAATTCTGCTATATTCCGCTTAGATTCTGCCAAATTCTGCTAGGTGGTTAAAGTAACTAATTACGATTTTCCATCCCCGGGATGGAAAATCGCTATTAGCTCGCTTAGTACTAGCGCCTTAGCGGCTGGCCTTGCATCTTCGCGCTCTCTGTTCCTGCTTTAACGTCTTCTCCTTTCTCTACCCACTCGGTAACTTATAGCTTAATTATATTTATATTAATTAGGTCCTTTAACGCCTAGTAAGGCTTTAATTTTGTTATAGCGTCTATAGGGTTACTACCCCTGTTAATCTATTTAATCTCTACTATCTCTCTTCTCTTATACGATTGTTGTAAACATATTAGGTTAACTATAAGTCGTTTCTTTTATATTGTCCTGAGTTTAACTAAGCAGTTATATAGAGATTTTAAATTAGTATAAAGGATAAACGGTAGTCGTTTAAGTTGTAGAATCTTCTTAATAGTTGCTTTAATTATAGCTCCGGTACTAAATCCGTAGGCTATTCTATATAGTTTGGATACCAAGACACTTTATATAACTCGCTTATATTTAATAGATAACTAATAGAGGATATTAGCCCTATTATCCTTATCTATAAGTATAATAACAAAGCCGATCTAAAAAGAGAGGTTGTAGTTATTAGCAAAGAACGAGTCCATAAATATTATTAGTTTAAAAGTGCTTATATTAAGTTGTACAAAGCGAAGTCCTTAGGAGGGATTATCAATTTGCCATTACAGCCATTTGTTAAGCTGCTTTGCATATTCTTCCTTTAGGTTAATAACTTATACTATAAAGGAGAGGTTAAAGGCAGCTTCTAGTTAACAAACTGTGGCGATATAGGCTCCTCTTACTCTCTAAGCAACGTACTAGTCTTTTAGTGTAACTACCTTATGGACTTCCCCTCTAGAGCTAGTTAGGTTTATAGTCTTTGTAGTAACCAACTTTAGGTTCTAGCATTAACGTTCCTAGGTAAAGGCTATTAAATCTTTTTCTTACTTAATATAGCCTCCATTAAACTTAATTGGGGTATTTAGCGTAAGCTTCTCTCTTTCTTTTACTAAAAACTTTGCCTCCTAAAGTCTAACTTCTTTAGCCTCCGCAAAGGTTTTATTAGTAAGGAATAGTATATTATTAGTCTGCAATCCTATAATTCTAAAGCTATTGCTATTCGTATATAACAAGTAGGGGTTATATGTTAACTAGTTTATCCGTAGTTTATTAAGGTGGTAATAGTAGTATATATTAAACCAATGGTTGCCAGCTTCCGGGACACTATAAAGTGGTTTAATAACTCTTAGAATTAATCTATCTTTTAGTTTAAGTTCTAGTGGTAGGCGTATAAAGAAGTCTCTGTTTAGGTGGGTACTGGACTATACATAAGCTTATAAGATGTTGCGTAGGTATAGAGAAGCTAGTCTTCTTTTATTTCCTTATAGGGTTGCTATAAGTGCTAGAATAATTCTCTAGCTAACACGTTAAATGGTTAGTAATTATGTTAAGACCAGATCTTTACTATAGTTATTATATATAGGCTTATATAACCAGTCTAGACTTCTTAAAGGCCTTATTTGTTCCAGTGTTCTTAATCTCGTTAATAAATTAGGAGTTAAAGATTCTAACTCCTTTTAGGACGTCTACTATATCGGTAAACTTAAAGACGCCTTTCTTAAGTAAACCATTTATATCCTTGCGTTGAGACTCTGTAAATAACGGTAAGGTACACTTAAAGGTTATAGTATCTGGTTTCGTTAGGCTATCGTTAATAAATATTAATACATCTGCGATGTTTTGCTGCGACTTTATTAGCAGTTATTATATCCGTTTTAATCTTTGGGGGGGTATAGTAGCTGCCAATTCCTTAGTTGGTTCCTTAGTCGGTTCCTTATTTAGTTCCTTAGTTAGTTCCTTGGTTAGTTCTTTAGTTAGTTCCTTAGTTAATTCTTCTGGTTTGGGTTATAGGTATAGTTTTACTACTATAGTCCTAAAGTCGGTAGGTCCACTAGGGAGCTATATCTTATATATCTCTCTATTAATTCTAAGCAGCTTAAATAGGCCAGTCCATCTACCGCTTTATTTAGTATTGCCTTTACGCTATATAAGTATATCTAAGTTAAGGGGGAGGTTATAGATTATAGTGACAGATAAACCGTTTCATTGGTTTAGTATATTATTAACTTACTTCTTTACCCTAATCCTTACAATCTCCTCTATTACCTTCTTTATAGCTGCCGCTCGCTATATAATGGAGGGTGCTAGTAAGTCGAGTTCGCCTATTTAAGGGTAGGCACTAAAGACAAGTAGTGTTAGGACCAGGCCGTCTAGGCCAGCTGTATTATTAGCGGCTTTTACTACTATTTATAAAGCTAGTTCTTTAGTTATTCCTAGGTCCTATAGTTCTTCTATAATTATCTAGTATGCTTAGCGTAGTATTAAATAAGCTCTTTCTACCATTCTAATAGACTAGTAAGCTTCCACTGGGACGCTCTTAGTTAATATAGCCATTACTATAGTATGCTATTAAAACTCCTTGCTTACGAAGTTCTTCCTAGTGTTATAGGTAATATAGTTAGGTGGTCTAATATAGGTGTCAATCCAGCATAGTTATAGGATATCCCATATATGTTTTACGGAAATATTATATAGCTATCTCACGGCTTGAAATCTGGTAGCTTTGTTAATAACGTAGAGGATAGGGTTTCCGTTAATGTACATAATATCAATAAAGATAGAATGGTTAAAATTGGAGTCTTGGTCTTCTTATAATATAAACTTAAACTATCTAGGAGATTTGCCGTATTTCTAGCAGTAGGAATAGTACTTGGTAAGATAGTTAATAACCTACTTATTAATATTATCGTGGCCAGAGCGTTCTAATACTTTATACAGCTTATCTGCCGATGGGTATCTAAAGCAACGGTGGAGTCGGCGGAGTTCGGTAGTGGTTAGGTAGTAAGGGTTTTAATTAAATAAGTGGGTTATAAATAACTACAGTGACTCTTTCTATAATAAGAAGGGGTAACCAAATCGGCAAACCACTAGCACTAATTTTATTAGGGTAACTAGGACGTTCTTAAGGTTATTATAGTAGATCTTTAGTACGTCCATATCTGCGAGATATAGTAGGAAAGGTATGTCGGCCTTTATAATATGGAACTTAATATTGCTAACTGGTGTGTTAACTATAACAGAGCCAATAGAAGAGGTAGAACTGATGCTGAACTAGACATTAATAGCGCTAGCCTTTAAAGTATTAATAATAGTATTATAGGTCTTCCTGTATGTGAGGTATTATCCATAGCTAGCTATTAATCTCTTTAAGGCTCCTGTATTAATTATTACTCTATAGAACTTGTTAGAGGTATATTAGCTAGTAGCAACGTAGGCAAATAGGTCTAAGTTATTATAGTAAGTAATTAGATTAGTGCCGGTAATCGTATAGGTAAAGGATTAGTCCGCTAAGTTAGTTATAGTATTAATGGCTCCTTCGTGCTATATTATTCCAGAAGAGGTAAGGAATAATTCAGTCTATTCCTAAGTCGGAGATAGTAGTAGTGACTTAATATTAATTATAAGAGTTTCTATTGCGTTATCGGTAGATTCTAAGTTAAGTTTATTATCATAATCTATTCCCTTGTACTTAGTAATATTTTGCTTAGCGTACCTATTAAAGCGGCAGTTAAGTCTATCTTTAAACTTCTTCCTTAATTTATCACGTTCTTCTCTTAAATATTTAGACAACTAGCAGCCTTCCTTATAACAAACAAAGCAGCGCTTCTTTAATAATATATATTGGTTAGATAAAGATAGTTGTGTTCTATAAGGTAATTAGGGGTGTTATCTATAGTAGCGGCGGTTGGTAAAGAAGGCTTAGGGGTTCTCACTATTTAACTTTTTAAATATTATAATAGAGAATCATAAGTCGTTAATTAGACTAGTTAGGCTATTAGAAGGTTTAAAGCAGGCATATTAGCACGCTAGTAACTCTTAGTAGGCGTTAATAAGCTTATTATAAAGGAACTTATCTATGCGTAAATCTAGGTTAAGGCCATACTAGAGGTGTCTTAGTTCTTTAATAAGTAACTATAGGCAGTCTAAGGTTAACTTTCCAGCATTCTCGCTCTTGCCTATTATGGACTTTAAAGTTGTTGCGTTCCACCGCCCTAGTATACTGTGTCTATACTTAGGTCCCTTAAAGTAGTTACGTGTAGCATCGCAGATTTAGTTAAATAAAAGGGTTAGGGTAACGTTTTTAAGGTTAGTATAGTAGTGGTCAAGTGCTAGACCGCGTAGCATTATGGAGTAGGCTTTAACCTTAGCTTCTTAGGGTACATTAGCTCTGCTACAGAGGTCGTGGAAGATAGTAAGTTTAAAGTTAAAGTTATCATCTTCTCCGCTATACTTGTTATCTTCCATGTACATCTTTATAAGGTTTATTAGCTCCTTGCCGAAACTCTAGGTTTAACTCTATCCCCTAGGTGGTTCTGGTTATAGGGTTAAGTTAATATAGTTAGGCTCCTATTATAGGGGTAGTATAGGGGTAGGTTAGGGTGTAGTAGGTGGCATTGTAAGTAGGGTAGGGTTCGTGGTTGGTAAGATTAAGATTAGGGTTTTGATAGTACTAGTGCTGGCGAAGTTGTTCTTAAGAAGGTAGTCAATTCATCCTAAGGTAAACTTTCCTCTAGTTACCATATGCTTCTTAATCTTAGGCTTAGTCCATTCTATAGGGTCTTCTTCTTATAAGGTGTTAAATAGCGATTTAGGGACTATAGCATTCCTATACTTCTTTATCTATACGCCATTGGTCCATAGGAACGTTCAGAGCTTTTAGATACTAATTTAGTTGCAATCCTTAAAGATTTATATCATAAAGTTTTGGAAATCTTCCTTATAGACCTCCCATAGTTCATCGTCCTTAAGGTTATACACTTTGTATTCTAGGATCTTAAACTTTACAAATTTATTAATATCCTTTATGGTGGTTTTGTCAGACTGTAAGTTAATGCCTTTAAGCCATTTCTCCTGTCCTACATTAACTTGTGCCCTAATGTCTAATATATTAATTATTGTCTTATTGGGTTCTAGCTAAAAACGCGTAATAGACGCAAACTAAGGGCCTATTAAAAGGGTTAGTTTCTTAAGTACCTAACACGTTTAAAATGCGTAATAGACGTAAACCAAGGGCCTATTAGATAGGGGTCGGTTCTTTAAGTACCTAAAGGCTGTATATAAAAAAGTAAGGGCCTATTAGATAGGGGTTAACTTTTTAAGTATACGTCGACTAATGCTCCTTAACGTAATCTAGGTAGTACGAAATGCGTAATAGACGCGAATTAAGGGCCTATTAAAAGGGGTTGGTTCCTTAAACACCTAAGGGCCGTGTATAAAAAATTAAGGGCCTATTAGATAGGGGTTAACTTTTTAAATACACGTCAACTAATGCTCCTTAGCAGGCGAGATCAGTAGAGGCCTTTAGCAGGGACTAATCAAGCTCGTCTCTCTTCGTAGATAATACGTCTCCTAATCTATAATCACTAATCAGTGTCCGTATCACTTCCGGTAATACGTATCGCTATTATAATAGTATTGGGGTAACTAGTTGATTAATTAATACTTGATTAATTCTCCTATTCTATAGGTAGAATTTAGTGGATTTCCTGAGCTCGCTTAGCTCACGTAACTAACCCAATTAGTTACAGACAACCTCGTTCAGACAATTACCTATAGACAGACAGTTAAATAATGAGACTAAATTAAACATTAGAGCAGTACTTAAGACACTATATTAATTACGCATAGAATAATTAGGTATCGTTATTACCAGTTATATAGTTTATGTATAATGCAACACTATAAAAAGGGATAGGCATATTACATTTTAAGGCGAATTACGGATACAAGCTAAAAATATCGTTATTGCCATAATAAGTAAAGAAAATAAGTAGCACAGCCAAAAAAAGAATAGAGAACTTAATAAATCTTTATAGTTACCTTAAAGAAATAGCTAAACTAGTATAGATAAGGATAAAAAGTACTATAATACTAGGAGATCTAAGGGACCAGATCTTAAGGAGGGGGATAAAGTGTGGCTACTATACAAAAGTTTTAAGAGTTAATAATTAAGTAAAAAGTTAGACTATATTAAACTAGGACTATTTATAGTTAAAGCAAAGATCTTAAAAGTTATATATAGACTTAACTTACTAGAGAAAATAAAGATCTACCCTATACAGTATATTATAATACTAGAGCTAGCATATAGAAATATTAACCCACTAGCTTATAAGGCAGATATATATAGAGAACAAAAGGAAGACAAGTGGGAAGTTTTAAAGATTATTAGTTATAAGGATGTTAATAACAAAACGTAGTATAAAGTTAAGTGGATAGGGTATAAGGAGACTACCTAGGAGCTACTAGACAACTTAAAGAACGCTATAAGGAAGGTATAGGAGTATTAGAAGAAAAAGGATTAGGTAATATTAATAAAGAAGAATTACTAAAGACTAAGTTACCTAAGGGGGACCTAGGAGGAGCAGCTACTAAGGTACTTAAAGTTATTTCCCTCTCTGTTAGAGGAGAACCTATTCTTTTATTGCCAAGTTTTTAAAGGCCTTATTCCATAAGTTTCCACTCCTTAAAACGCACCTTTTTACGCACCTTTTTAAGACAGATTAACTAAGCAGACGCAGCAAGACGAGAGTTAAGAGCCTATTATTAAGCAGTGGCAGCCTTTTATTTAGCGTTATAAGAACAATAAAGTTTAGCCAGCGCTACTAAGAGCTTATTATTAAGCTTTATAGCGGCAGATTAAACCTAGGACCCTAGTAGCAATTAATAAGGGTACTTAAAGACTGTTAAGAGTAATAGGACGCGTATACTTAGCGTTAGAAACTAAGCGAACATCACAGGACGATTAAATATTCGCTTTAGTACACTCTAAATAAAAAGAGGGTTGCTAAAATAAAGGACTTACCAACGTAACACAAACTAACCCCTCTTTTAAATAATAAGAACATAGAGACGATATAATCTTACTATTATTATTCATTGCTTAACGTCCAATTCGGATCCCTATTGGGCCCACGCGGACTACTCCTTATATACATATAGGGAGAAAACTCTTTTGAGAAAACCCCGTAATCTATCTCCCCACCTTTTGGGACTCGCCTATAAGGCGCCTATGAGTTACCTATAGTGCTCTACTACCTTACTTTTTAACCTCCTTAGGAACTACTGCTGCCGTAACAAGCCTACGGACGCGCTAGTATTGTAAACTTTACTTTACTACTATAGAGTTATTAGGGGGCGCCTATTACTCACCCCTTTGCCTTCTATTACCATTTCCTTTGCAACCTAAAACTGGTCTAGTATATTTTGGCTAATAAGCCACTAGGTAACCGCCTTAAGACCTTTTTATATTAAGAGTAGTGTATTATAGTTCTCTATGCCAGCTACTAAGAGTATAGCTTCTTAGTTAGTGTGTAGGGGGCATAATAGTATTATATGTTTTAGTGTCTATCTTAGCCAGCCATATTTGCATCTTAGGCTGCCTACTAGAATACCTACCCAGTAAAGCTAATCTTTTAGTCCTATTATCCCTATTCTTAAGAGTGTTGCTATTATATTTTCTGCCTTTATTAGGCCTTTTTGGAGCTCTTAAGTATTTACCTCCTATAGCGTTAACTATACTACGGCTTGGGTTTCTTTTACCTAAGTTAGCCTCTATACCTTTAACTCCTATACGCCTCTCCAGCGTTGGTTTAACCAGTATTATATTACGGAAGATGGTTTCCTAGCGTTCTTTTATACTCTACTTTAGCTCCTTTCTCTTTTTTGCTATTGTCTTTACTAGCCTCTTACGCGTCTCCCTTCCTCCTCTATATAGGCCTAGGCCCTAATACAGTACTATTCTTCTTCTACTTTCTTTACCTGTTTCTCTAATATCTCTTCCCTACTTTAGGGTTATTAGTTTATTCTCCTATAAGGCGCCCTAGGGTCCCTTTATAGTTTATTTAGGCGTGTCTTAATATACTTTATAATATTAGAGTTGCGTTTACTTTACGCCCTTTATATTACAGTGGCTTTAATATATAGTTATAGGGGGGGAATATTGGCTTCCTTCTTAAGCAGTGCTATGGCCGTTTACTTATACCCGTCTATTATGCTCCAGAGGCAGGCTATTTAGACCTTTTAGAGTAGTTTAAGGAGTAATTTAGGGGGGCCCTTTTTAGTTTCTCTAATAGCCTAAATACTAGATCTATATGTTATAGTTAGCCGGATAACTGCTGTGTATAGTAGGCGTAACCTCTGGAAGCATGGACCCTATATAGAATTAACGATCCTAGATAATATAATGTACTATACTTAGCCCTTACGGGCCGCTTATACTATATATACACTCCACCAAAGCCTACTATCTACCTATACTCCTAATACCCTTAGGCCCTAAACTGGTTAACCCCTAAAGCCTTAGATATGGATTATATACTAAAGATCTGCAGATTGGTTGCGTTTTCTTATAAAATAGATTAGCTGGTATTTCTCTAGTAAGAATTAGACTCTATGTCATCTTACCTATTCTATATAGGTGTTATAGGCTTTCTCTAGTATTCTGCAGTTCTCTATAGCTGTTAGCCTATATATAATTAGGTTTATATTATTAATAAAGCCTATCCCCTAGGTCGCCCCTTTCTTAAAGGTATTAAGTAAGTTACTTATAAAGAAAAGGAAGAGTATAGGTAAAAGAGGTAATCCTTATAGTATACCTATTATAACTGTAATAGGGGGGCTCTAGTATCTACTAAAGACTAGTAATATCTCTTTCTGGCCTATAAACCCTTAAATAAATTATATAATCTATTCTGGGAAGCCCTTTGCCTTAAGGATATATAGAAGGCGCTTATAGGGTATATTATTATAGGCGCCACTAATATCTAGGCTAAGCATTAATACTATAAAGTCCTTACGCATAGCCCATGCAGTTTTAATAGTAGTAGTAAGTAGTGTAAGTGCTAATAGTGTTAAGCAATTCTTTCTTACCCCTATTTAGCTTTATAGTAGTAGGGTGTGTTCCTCTACTATATCTGCTATATAGTCCGCTATAACCTTTTCTAAGATCTTGCTTAGGGTGTTTTCTAGGCAATAGGGCGGTAGCTTCCTAGGATTAAGTAGTCTACTTTACCTTCTTTTTATAAGATAACCATTATTATAGATCTTCTAAGTTGTGGGTAGTAGCTTATTATAAAGCATGCTTTGGCTATATCTACAAGCTAAGGTGCTATAAGTGGACCATAGGTCTTTAAGGCTTTGTTTAGGATCCTATTTGGTCCTAGTGCTATATTGTTTAAAAGGCGACTAATAGTTCTAGCTATTTCTTTAGTTGTTATATCGCTGTTAACCCTTAGGCAAGTAACTGGTGTTTTACTAGTAATATTACTAAGGTCTACTAGAGCCGGTTAGGGGAAAAATCTTTTTATAAAGATCTTCGCCTTCTTATTATTGTTGCTTATAGCCTGTGGTTCGCCTACTCTTTATAGGGGTAGTAAGTATAGGTCTTCTGCTAGGCGTCCCACCTTTTTTTTTTACCCATCTTGCCATAGTCCAAAGGCCCTTATTATAGGGGATGCTTAGGTTAGTAGTGTATTTGTTTATAAACTGTCTCTAGTTGTTTCTTACCTTTTTTTTAGGGTATTCTTTAGCTGGTTTCTTGTGTCTTTATATTATCTCTTATCTTTAGGGTTATAGCTGCTTATATATTTCCTTCTTACTTATTATTAGCTAGCTATAAGAACCGCGCATTGTGCGGACCATATGTATCGCGTATAGGGGCCTGGTTTTAAGACTGGGCAATACTCTTTTAGCCCATTTTTAATTACTGCCTGGATCCTTTCTAGTCTTTAATTAATTTCCTTAGGGGTAGCTAATAAGCCTTACTTATTTAGTATTAGGTGGATTTCTTCTAGGTCTTAAAGTTATTGTTTAACTATATTAAGGAAACTGTCTGTCTTAAGCTTCCTTATTACGTATCTTTTACTATTTAGTTGCGCCTTAATATCTAAATCTAGCTGTATCTAGATGGGGATATGGTTTAAGGTAAGTGCCTATTTTTCTTTAAGGATACACCTTTTAAGTCTCTGGTATAGGCCATCGTCTATAAATATAAGGTTAATTGTACTTCTGGTAGTGCCTTATTACCACATAATTACTCCTGGGGGAGTGGCTAGCTTAAGGCCCTAGATATCTATAGCTCTTAGTAGGCACTCTACCTATTATTTAGCAGCAATATAGATACCCCCCTACCGCGGGTAATAGAGGTTTATATCTCCTAATAGGATAAATTCTATGCCTTTAGTTTCTAGTAAGCTTATTACTAATATAATATTCTCTATTTATAGGACCCCTTTAACCCTAGGGTTATACACATTAATAATTTATACCGGTCCCCTATATATCTAGATTATTATAACTGCAATATCTGGGTTAACTACTTGCTATAACTATAAGGATAGGCTAACAACCTTGCTAATTATAAAGCACATATATATAGCTGCTTTTGGTTTATATAGGAGCTGGAATCCTTAGGGGCAGTATGTTAATTATATATAGGTATTATAATATAGCTCTTATATAGCAAGGATATAGTGTTTCTCTAGGTTTAGACTGTCTAGTAGGGGCCTTACAAGGCGGTGGTTTGTATTGCCGCAGTTATACTATATAATGGATAGGTGGCGGACCCCTAGTAAGGGTTATTTAACTTTCCTTTGTTCTTTACTTCCTCTATTTCCACTTTCTCTAGGATTTTTAGAACTTCTATCTCTTATATCTACACCCTAGTCGCTACTTATTTTATATAGGGCTTTCTATTTCTATATCTTGTGTTCCTATTAGCGCTTCTATATCCAAATCTGTTATCGTCTTTGGTTCTTCCCCTAGTTTTACTAGTTAGCTTTATGCCCTTTATAGGTCAGCTACGAATATTAGATTTGCCGTGTTTAGTCTAATTCTTAATTATCCTAGTTTTAAGCTTACTATAGCTGTCTATAGGGGTCTTCCTATAGGGCATCCTCTCCCTTGTGTCCCCTGTAACCCTTATATCCCTATTTAGTCTAGTAATATTGCGCGGCGTTGCTTCTGGCCTATTAAGGCTTGGGATAGCTGGCCCAGCCCCCTAGTATTAAAGGTAGGGAATGCTAAGAAGGCACCTATATCCCCCTAGCTTATCACCTGTTGTTTCCATTTATATAACCTAGCATGTAGTTGTTCCCATAGCTATTAAGCCCTTACCTTCTATCTCCTGTATTTAATATAGTCTACTCTCTCCTATACCTTATATATGCTTTGGTAACAGTTTACACATTTTATTTGGTTTTAATTTAAGTAGTGTCTTATATTATAGGGGCCCGTATAGTGGCCGCAGCACACCTGTGCTGCGTATATGGATTAGGTGTGTCCCTATTATGCACAGCAATAGCATTATTCTAGGCGTAGTTTGTGGTTATAGAGCCTTATATTGTATATAAGACCATTTATAATTATTCCTTTTTAGATAAGGAGTTTTTACATTCCTAGTGTATATATGCTGATAATAAGGGAGCTATATATTTAACCAGCGTCTTTTTAGTAAGTCTCTAGCAACTTTTATATCCTCTTATTATTCTTATTATATGCTTAGATTACATTTTCCTATTAAAGCTATTAGATTTAGGTAATCTCAAGTCCTAGTATAAGGCGTTCTGTATATTTTACTATCTCTTATATAGTTGCTGTATTATTTGCCTAGCGTCCCTTTTCTACCCTAAGGCTTATGGGAACCGCTAGGACTTTAACTAGGTAGTCTTTATAGAGCACTTTTATGCCAATATATTCTCCTAGCCTGTCCCCTACCTTTATAGCTTATTCCTTTACCTATTAGTCCTTTAGGGTGACTCTAATATCTCCGCTCCTTAGGTATCGGACTGTAACGGTGTTGTAGACTTCCTGTGACGGCTCGCACAAATGCCTCTGAACCGAAGCTTGTGGATTGCTATCTCGTAAAGATACTAAGCTAAGGAGCAGAAGAAAGGGGCCCTAGGGGCAATATATACACGGTACGGGCGAACTCCGGATATTGCGCCAAGCCA
>Ga0307507_10005204_pt1 | contig 21720 bp, 26 predicted proteins | sample 7_EM_MG_FD_207223 | JGI IMG/M metagenome (GOLD analysis project Ga0307507, IMG submission 207223) | Populus trichocarpa ectomycorrhiza microbial communities from riparian zone in the Pacific Northwest, United States - 7_EM | ecosystem: Host-associated > Plants > Roots > Unclassified | place... | reverse complement strand
TTATGGGAGTTCGATGCAATGCCTAAATGGTGGCAGAAATTGCGCCGGCATCTGAATGTATAAATATTTCTAATTATTGATTGTTCAATTTGATGGTAAATATCGAGGGATACTTTCAAATCATATCTGTAAGCCCTGCGCTCAAGTTATTAGCCTGGGAGCTGATGCCCAAGCCATAGGGCCAAAATCCTACATATAAAACCTCACTCGGGATACTAAGAATCATACGTAGAGAATCGTAGACTTAGCATCATAAGCCCAGAATGATAAGCCCAGAATCATACGCTCAGAATCAGACGCCTAGAATCATACCCCAGAATCAAATACCGAGAATCATCCGCCCAGTATCATACACCCAAATCATACGCCCAGAATCATATGCACGGCGAATATAAGCTCTGGATCATAGGTTTAGAATGATCCAGTCAGAATCATAGGCACAGAATCATATACTTAGAGATGTATGCTCAAATTATGTTAATAATACTAGCACTAGATATAAAGTTCTATATCCTGAGTTCATAATATATACTAGTATGATGGTCAGATCAGGATTCTATGATACAATATATAAGTATAGATTTCTAGGAAATATATTGGTATTCACCGAATATCACTCAGGGTGAGAGATGGGGTCCCGCAAAGGGTACAGAATGGGGGATTATACGACGGGGGCCCGCCTGGCAACTTGACGGGGGAAGAAAACTACACGCCCCGCCCCGGGACCTGTGCGGGGCCCCATAAGGGACGGAGCGGGGAGAAGAGGTGAAATTTTAACCCCGAGCCGGGGTGGGGGCGGGGCCATTCTGAGAACACCCGCCCTGCCCCGCCCCGTAACGAAGACTACTCTAGCTTTAAATACAAAAAATTTCTATTGTTGACCATTGCATTATCAGCAGTAATTCAGTTAATCACCTCTCGCATATTATACATTTGTAAGACCATTACCAGAACATCAGCCATACTGCCTGCTGTGTGTGACCCATTTAGTCAATCGAATCCAATTAAAGTATTGAATTTTTCATATGTGATATCGATTCAGTGGGCAGTAATGGCCAGAAACGGAAGTTTATTGAATGAAGTCAAGGCATCAATCGTTAGATTAATCCTTCCTCCAGTGAGGATATGGGCTCTAAGACGCACGTTCAGATTTTGGAATAACTCCTGATGGAGAATTGTTTGAATAGTCCATATGACGGTTCTCTACCAGATTGCTGTACCATTTCCATTGCAGTAGACCAACCGAGTGCCTAAAGTATTTCTCTCCTCGAGTTTGAAAATAGAATTAGTTTGAATAACCATTACAACCATCAATTTCCAATATTGCTGGGAATTAAATAGCTGGCCAGGTGCTCGATACCCACTTGTTCCCTTTGTCAGTGTGAAAGGACTAATTTCTATTCCTCTTGGAGTGAGAGAATGCACTGGTGCCAAGAGCGAGCTCACAGCAGACGTATAGTCACTTTCCCGGCGGGGAAGACATGCCTGGCGGGTTCCCATGTGTGCAAGAAATGTGGATGTTTTTTGTGTACCCGGCCTCATATGGCCTCCAGCTGTGATGACAATGACAGGAATGAACAATGTGGCGGCCAGAGTCGTCTGCTGCAGTCTTTCGAATAATTAATCGCTTTGTATAAAAATTGGTGTGAAATGAGAGTTCCTTTCTTCCACTAATCGTTCAGGGGCGGAACAATTCCCTTGTTTCCATTAGTATAATGTTGTAAGAAAGAAGGATCTCCTGGGTTTGAGATAAATAGATGCCTACTCCACTGTCCACTTGAGGTATCCAGAGAATAAGAAACTGAGGGAGACTCAGGGAGACTATTTGGTTCGCTTGTTGTGTTGGAAATTCTTTCTGCCACTCCAGGCCAGGGCATAGGACCTGAGATATCAGAAGGGAAAACAATCTCATGATCCATGGTTAAATGCAGAAAAAGTGCAAGAAAAGTGTAAGAAAATATTATCCTAGATGATGGTGGGAGGAGACTGCGGGGTAAAGGTAATCTTGGTCAAAGTCTTCAATCATGTGAGTAATTTGTCTTGTGTTTTTATGTTGGATGCGACAGGTGGCTTAAGACGAGTGGTTTGAGGCTGATTGCTGGTATGAGGAATGAAACTGTTGCCGGAGTTTCATTCCTAGGGCCGGGAATGAATGTGTGGCTAGACTTGGGTTCCTTGAGCCAGGAAGCAAACTGGGGCTTGAATATCATTCCTACTGCCTGGAATGGGGGTCCCACCCTAGATTCATTCCAGTGTCTTGGAGGTTTTTGTTATTTTTTTCATATTTTAGATTTTGCTTAACGTTGAGGCTGAAGGTCGAAGGAATAGGTACAAAAATAGCATGTAGCCGGGAAGGCTATGGCGGCAACAAACCTCCACCTAGTGCAACCCTTCATCAAGTAGGTGGAAACATTGGGAAAAAAGCCCTGGTGTAAAACCCGCACCAAGCACCTGGAGGGCTGAAAACTACCACACAATGGACATGACACTCGCAACCAAAAGAAAGCGTTTACCAAAAACCCCAGAAAAATCCCAACAGTGAGAAAAACCAAAAATACCAAGACCGAAGGAGAACCACCCTGGAAAGCCTATCCGCCAAGAAGGCCTTTAACAATGTCTCCCTGGAAAAACAACTGAACCACAATAATACTCGTGTGTAATGGTACTGGGGCCATATAGAGCTGATCGTGGGGCTGATGGTAAAACATGTGGCGGGTTAGGCCCAGAGAATCCACGAGGCCTACACGGAAGCCAGGTGGGTGGTGGCTGAATGTCGAGGCCACCAAGCCGGAGGGGGTAGGGGAGTTCTGCCGCTGTAACCAAGCCACGGGACGAAGACCGAGTGCGAGGAGGAAGTGGTGCTGCTAATCAAATAGAAGAATGCGGGACGGAGTACAGAAATGAGCTCACAACCTTTTAATGATAGTGACCGTACCGAACAGAGATCCCTGAAGATAGTGCGATACCAGGTAGCGGAGCCACTGGGGCCACTAATGCAACAATAGCCCCAAACTGCAACCAACCCATCAACCAGAGAAAGGCGTTGCCGACCGTCCAAATCTAAAGTGCAGCAGCGAAGAAAGTGCGCAGAAAGGGGGGGAAAGTAACTGTGAAATGCCATATAACCAGGCTGCCAAAGCAATAGGAAGATTAGAAGTGAATCAGAGGGGAGAGGGGGGTGGTAGTGTCACCCTCCTAGGCAAAAGCACTATCAGAAGAGGGGAGAGGGTGGTGGGCGTTGACGATGATTTCTCATGGTGTTGAAATTTTACTTGCTGGCTGTGTAGAAGAGATTGTTCCTGCCAAGCGTCTTGGACCTTTTTTCTTTTTTTTTCTGTTTTTTTTCATACCATGCGTTCATGGTTTTTAGGTACAACAAGCTTTATATGGTGCTCGTGATAGATGGAACAACACGTATAAAGCAAAAACAAAATACAAAAGAAACCATTTTCGGGAGTCCACAACTAATTCTGAAAAATACTTGGCTAAAACCATTTGCCAACCCTTTTGTGTGAGATAAATAATAAAGGAAGGTTTTAACACATGAACAAAATCTGTGCAAATTGCAAGGGTAAAACTTAAATGCCAGGATGTGTATCAAAGAAATTAAAACATTCTAAAATGATATTACGTCTCTGAGGAAGGGGAGCCTGAGGGTGTGGTTTGGTGGAAAGGGTCGGGAAGATCGTGGTTGAGATCTGGGGGGAAACCAGTCTTATTAGTGGTGATGTATTTGCCAAATGCCTTGATCTGGTGGGGATCGTTCTAGATGGGGCTGTCCGGGTCGATCTTGGTGACCACTTTCAGCAAGCGGTCTCGGGCTTGGGAGCGGGCAGGGCAGTGGAAGATGGCCTTTTCGAAGAATTCTAGTTTGACCCCTCACTGATGAGAGATGGTCTCGGGCTGTTCGTTAACCCAAGAAGGGTGGGCTGGCAGGTAGTTTTTGGCAAAGTGCATTTGGTGGATCGTCCTGGCCATGAATTTCCCTAGGCCCATGAACGGGTGAGGGAATGAGGGAGGGGGGTGGTTAACTAGGGGGGGGTGGGTAGGTCTGTGGTCTATTCCTGTAGCATTGTGTCCCTCGCTCTGGTATGTAGGGCCTGGTAGATGCATGCCATGAGTTGGGCGGGGGGATATTGCCCCCAGAGGGGAGGGGTGTGTGGAGGACAAGAGGGACACAGGTGAAGCCTGCCTTGAGGTGGTTGGTGCGGTGGGTCAGAGCATCAACTGGGAAGTGTTTGATGATCCGGGGGATGGGATGGCGGTCCGCCAGGCGAGGGGGGGAAGGACCGACTAGTGGCCCCTCCTGAGATGTCGGGACAAGTCCTGGGCCCTGAAGGCAGAGAGGAAGGGGAAGGATGCCTGAAGTCTGGCAGCGGCTGGGTTGTTGGTTGGGGCAGCCCAGGCAAGTCTTAAGGCGCCTAGACGTCTTTTGTATCTGCAGTAGCAGATGATGGGGGGAAGGTAGGCTTCCTGGGATCAGATGGAGGTTGGGGTAGAGAAGAAGGCATTGGTGGTCCATCATTGGACTAGGTACTAGAAGCTGTCCATGCCCGTAAAGGTGCTGGAGTTGGGGGTGAAGAGGTCGGCCCCATGGGTGAGTATGGGGAGGAGAAGGCCTTGGGTCATGCGGTTGCAAAGAAAAGCTGTGACGGCGGCACCGGGGGAGGATAAGCCCTTGATGCAGGAGAAACTGGCTTGGGCTAGTGAGAGCCTGTGCCTAAAGTGGTTGGTAGTGGTTAGAGCGGGGGAGAGCCAGTATCCGAGCCAGCACACAACCTGGAAGAGGTGCACGAGGTGTCGGTCCAGTTCGATGGGGGCGGTTGTGTGGGAAGTCCCCTGGTTGGAAGTTAGCCCGTGTATGAGTTAGGTCTTAGGAATAGTGAACGAGACGCCTAGGTCATTGCCTCTCTGGGCTACATCCGCAAAGATTCTTTGTACACGGCGGATGTTGCCCTGGTGGGAGTCTGATGCCAGGCTGATGGAGAAGTCGTCGATGTAGGAGAGGATAATGGCTCTAGGTAATTCAGAGTGCAAAGGGCGACGTGAAGGAGCAGGAGCAGAGGGGAGATCCTTGACCCCTGTGGAGTACCTACCGAGACTGGTGCTGGGAGGTTGGGGGAGCCTTGGAAGACCAGGGTGCAGGACCTCTCTGATAGGAAAGAGGAGACCCAGTCGACCATTTAGGAGGGAGTAAGTTTGGCCAGAAGAGAGGCTATAAGGGTGGAGGTGTTGACATTGTCGAAGCCGGCTTTGATGTCTCAGAAAAGTCTGAAGACACTGACCCTGGGCCTTTCTAGGGTTCTAATCATGTTGGTGAGAGGGGAACAGGCTTCAAAAGAGCTGAGGCCTGGAAAGGAGCCGCACTGGTTTGAGTGGAGGAGGCTCCTGGAGTAGGCGATGGCGGATAGCCTCACCGTCATGACTTCTTCTAGGATTTTTGATATCGTTTTGAGGGGAACTATTATGCGGAAGGACGACGGGGAGTTATAGGAGGCTTGTCCCCGGTAGTCCAGGATTACCCTGGTGGCGATTTTTAGTGAGGCCAGATGATAGTTGATGGCGACCAGGGGTCATAGAAGGTCCAAGAGGTTCCCAGGGTTGATGCTGTAGACTTTCTTCCATAAGGAATACGGGATGCCTTCCAGGCCAGGGGTCGATAAAGGAGAGGACTTGCTCAGACCATGTCTGATGTGGTCACTTGGGAGCCGGTCCGCTAAGGGGTTTCCGGACTGGCGACCTCTTGGGGGTGGGGGGTCCTTTGGCGAGAAGACATGGTCGAGGAGGGTCTTGTTGGAGACCAGGTCGGTAGCCCCCGGGAGGGAGGGCAACCTGGGGGTTCTCCTGGGGGCGACGAATTATCTGGCCATTCAGATGTTCTAGGGTGACCTTTTGGCGAGCAAGTCAGCCCAGTAGGAAGCCTTGGCCTTTTTGATGGCCTTGAGATATCCCAGTTTTGACTATTTGGCGATAACGATAGAGTCATGGGTCAGGAGGTTTTTGGATTTGCGGGAGGATTTGGAGTCTGTGGAGAATTCCTTGCGGAGGGAGATGAGGAGGGGGATCCACCAAGGTTTGGATCTGGGGGAGAGGCTGGAGCGGGGGGTGGAGCCTTCAATCGTAGAAGTGAGGATGGGGAGAGCAGAGGAGAACCAGAGGACAAGCGGTTTGGGGAAGGGTGATGTAGAAGGGGGAGGGATCTGTGAATCTTGGAGTTTTTCCGTCAACGAGGGCCAGTCGGAGTCTTGCCAGCAGAGCCTCAATTGGTTCGAGGGAGGGATGTGGGTTGTAGGAGATGAGGATGGGGATGTAGACGGAGCCTGTCGAGGGGAGAGAGGAGGAGTCCCAGTGGCAGAACGCTGTGAACATGAGGGGGTTGGCGAAAGCTAGGTCAATGGCACTGGGGCTGTGTGAGCCAGAAAATGGAAAACAGGTGTAACGGCTGAGGGTGTTAAGAAGGGAGAGGCCTATATCAGAGGCTCAAGTAAAGAAGGGGGCTGATTCTTTTCCTTCGCTGGGGGAAAGTATTCTAAAGAGGTTGGTTGCAGGGTTATGTATGTTGAAGTCATCTGCGACAAGGTCAAGAAAGTCACAAATGGGGAGAGAGGGCCATGGTGAGACCGAGCATCAAGGGGGGTTGACGGGCCTCCCGTAAGCATTGCCTATTCTGAAGCGGGGGAAGGTGGAGCCAAAACGGCCCCTTGGGTGTAAACGTACAGGGTGATAAAGTCCTCACACTCTGGGGGGAAAATGCGCAGTACAGCAAATAACAGTAATAATTTTTGGGAATCATAGCAGGCCACCTTGGGCTAGGCAACAGGGGGGGTAAATGACTTAAAGCCTGAAAATCGAGGGAGGAAGCCTTTAGATAAGGGGGGGTCCGAGTCTTGTAAAAGAACTATATCAACGGGGTGGCCTTCCGTTAGGGAGGAGAACAGGGAGCGGACCATATCCCAGCTACCCAGGCTGTAGTGCTCAATGAGGGTGAGCAAACGCGTCTTGGAGCAGATGTCTTTTCTTATATAGTTCTAGTTTGATACTTCTAAGTGAAGAGTAAGAAAGAGAGTGATTATTCATGATCAAGTTTAGTAGATCATGCTGGAGTATGGTTGACAATGATCGAGCAGTACATATGATCAATCAAATCGATCAGATCATAGATACAATAATCGATCATGATCTGATCGTGTCCATCACTAGACATCGTCGGCATCGAGATTCGGCGACCCCACTTCAACCGACAGGGTGTAACACAATTCAACAGCCTTCAAGGGCCCCTCTGAGTAGGAGATCCACATCACAGCGGCCATGCCCAGCCTTGCTCTGCCCCCGCCTTGTCTCTTTATCCATCCTCGGGTTTCACCACAACTACTCCCTATTCTCAAACCATCTGTAATTGCCCTTAGCTTCTGTCGTCTACGGCGCGTTATGGGTTCTTGTAGGATCGCATCTATATTCAGCGAGACTAGTAGGAATCTAGACATGTCGCCGTCAGTGGATAACTTCAGGTAGCTTCTGGAGAGTTGTTGCCTATATATACATTTCAGAAATATCGCTAGGAATCTTCTTCAGAATGTCTGCCTCCAGAGTACTGTCCATCGCGTCGGGGGTTGTGTCTGCGGCTAGCCTGCGATGAAGATATGTAACAATATCATCCCTCTTAGAAGTCATGGATATGCTTGTCACTCTCCCAGCAAGATGCCTTCCGATTTCTGGCTGAATATGCGGGCTTCCGGTCACGAATATTCGTGTGCCCGGAGAGAGTTGGAGTAGTTGACACAGCGCATCGACAAGGTTGGCTCTGTGTTCTGTCGCACATTCGTCTAGAGCGTCGATACATATGAACGCGCGCTTTCTCGCAGATGTAGTCTCCAGCATTTTCAAAATCTTCGACATTTGCGGTCCCTGCCCACTGGCATTTTTTCTAGTGTCCAGAAGCCAAAAAAAGATCGGAGGCCAATTGGGAAGACATTTTAGTTGCATAAAATAGTAGCTTCGGTACTGATCCGCAACATCAATGCCAACCTTATAACAATTGTAGTCCCTGGTGATAATAGGGATAGGGACATTCAATGGCTCTTGAGAGCGAAAGGTGAGACGGCTTGCTAGACTGTTACTACTGGAGATGCAGGGTTTCTTGCGCTCGGACATAACACGCTTCTCAAGCCTGTGAATCGTAGTTAGAAAATGGACTGCACTATCGTTCTGCCATTGGACAGTAAGGACTTTGCCTGCCGCATCTGCTGAGGCTCGTCCTCCAGATACCTCCTTCGAAGGTATATTTTTTCTCTCATTATAAACGTTGGGAGGGAAAGCTGATATATTTACTCTGGCTGTGCCACATGCCCCCATTCCCAGCTCTCTTAACTGTATTAGACGTGCCAGTGAGGGAAAGTAGTTGTCCATATATATATTGAAGTGCAATCCGGATAAATGTGGTAAACTAGAGGCAAGCTGAAACACCGTAGAGCTAGTAGGGGTAAGACCCTCCTGGAGAACTAGCCCAGTAAATCAATTTGACAGCAAAGAAAAACTCCAGTTATAGGTATTGCAACATAGCATAAAGCGAAAACCTTGTACCCCTCAGTAACATGTTTACTTGGTATGCAATACATATGACAGCTGTAGCCTCTGAACCTGGGCATTATTTCATCTACCGTTACTTTTGACCCGGGCAGCTAATACGGTTGGAAGTGTGACTGCAGCATGCTGTTGACTGGCTTGACCCTCTGGAACCGTTCGGGGCAAGAAAGCTGTAACTTTGAGTCCAATATGTGAAGATAGCGCTTGATTTGGCTGCAGCGTTGGAGACTCATCAAGCATAGAGTCTTACGATTTTCCTCCAGGTCCTTCCAAAATTCTTACTACAGGACTCTCTTTTTGCCCCCATATATATTATAAGGGCCAAACAGACACGCATTACCCCTAGTGTCACCTTCCTCCATGGGTACCCAAACACAATCCCACCACCATCACTCTTTTTCCCCACTCCCTTCTCTTCTGCCTACATATTGATTCTCTCCACAAGCATGCTGACAACCTCATCATCTCAGAATTGTTGAAATACAACCAACTGAGTCCCCTCTGAGTCCTTCAATGGGAGTTGCGGCAGCTGGATGTGATCCATGCGAAGCTCGTGTGGAAGATATGATTGCTGATTTACGTTTAGGTTCCACCAGCTGCACTGATTTTACGGAGCTCACTCAGGTTTTTCTATACACTCTTTTTCCACCTATACTCTCTGTAGCAGCGTAATTAACAGAGATGGAATAAAGAGTCTATCGGGTCTTAGTTGTGTGGGGCATGGGGTTGGTTTGTAGTACCTTCGAGTACTATAGTGCCTGGTGATGTTGATTCTTAACCTTGCTATCTACTTGTAATGACCCTAGGACAGGGAGCTATGGTTTCCCATCTTACAAGCCCAAATGGTATACCAAGAGATAACCATAGTAACTCCAGTCTGGAATACTTAGTATACTATGGTGAACTAAGGGCTACTATTAGGGACTACTAGCGAGTTATAGCAATAGTTACTATTAGTGATATGGGTGGTAACTGAATGTAGTGAAAGGCACCTTGTTAGAGAGAGTGGGCTTGGGCAGGGATTGTTCTTCTGAGCTCAAGTAAACAGGAGAAGTATTACGCGAACCTCTGCGGATACCATAAGAGGTGTAATGCGAACTTTCGGAGATATTTCATGTAAGACAGGGTAAAGTTACCCTACCTTCAGAGTCTGGTTAAACTACCTAAGGGGTCCTGGTTACTCTAGCTTGAGACCCGGTAAAATGCCGTCGTCCAAGAAATCATACTGGAGCCGGTTCCAATTACTACTAGTCTGCTCCGGATTAGATATTACTGGTGGGGCTTGTAACCCAAGTCCGACCGGGTCTTGGTCTAGTTAGTCTAGAATTGAGGCCTGGCCCTGGGCCTGAAGTGCTTGTCCAACACCACCCTCTGGCAACAATGAATAAGCAGTTAGCTGAGGCAAAATGTCTATCAAGTTGAGAATCTCCATAATGAATGTAAGAATTAGAGACAAGCTCATTATACTCAAAAACGGCACGGCTGTCCGTCCGACCAGATGCTGTTCTATGATATATGGAGGATCGCCAGGTGACCACCCACAGAGAGGTCACCTGCTTTGGCTCCATTAGAGATGTGACCGGTAGAGGCGGGCTCTTACATGCCTAAGTGTAGTAAGAGGGCCACGGGAACACCAGCATATTGTTTTTCAAATCTGCCCCCCAATAGCTAGATCCTGATTGCCATCTGTAGCTCGTGGGATTACTGGCCCATCAATCTTTGCTTCCACTTTGCCTTGTTCGTCTCTGGTAGACCCGTACTTTCTGCCTGGCCGCCACTGTTGCTCTCCCCTGTAGACCTGTACACTTTCGTTGCACTCGGATTCCCCCTTGTCCAGACCTTGCTCCTACTGGCCCTCGCTTGTGCAGCCCTTTAGCCTCCAGGGCCGCACTTGCACGGGTTTTCCCTCTTCTGGTTTGTGCTTGCCTGGATCTTCACCCTCCAGGTCCGCACTTGCGCAGGCATTTACTCTTCCGCTCCGTGCTGGTGTGGACCTTCATCCCTCAGCTCTCTCCTCGTGTGGACCTGGTCCTCCTGGTCCACCCCAATGTCACCCCTGAATCCCACTGATCCGCTTTTTTGTGTCCCATGCATCCCCCTGGTCCATCTCCATTTAACAGCAGTTCCCCCTTGGTCCGCTCAGGGGCTGCCACTGAACCCCACGAGCCCTCGTTGCTGTGGACCTTGCTAACCTCGTTCATTGCTGGTTTGGATCATGAGCCTCCTGTCTTATCCCAACTTTGATCTCAACCCTCGGATCCAGCCAGAATGTGCCTGAGCAACCCTTCAGTTGCTTCCGCCACCATACCTTTGTTCCTGGAGTCACTCTTTCACTTCTCGCGTCATTCTGGTCAGCCCTGGATGCTTCCAAGGGTGGTGTAGTCTTCGAGATTATACGAATACATTAAAACCGCGATCCGGAGTCACTACCCTTGTTCACTTTCTGCTCCCTGGTATATTTCACCTGAAGGTTTTCCCTACAAGCAGAATCCTTCTACCTATTACTGTTGCGGAGTGTTTCGCCGAGTTCTGCCTTCCCTCGCTACGCTCTTTGTTTTCACATATACTACCGATACTAATACACATAATACTAGGTCTCTAGGTCTATCTGGCTATTCACGATCCAGCTATTCTTTCCCCAGATGTTTTCCCCTTCCAGCAGATAAACTGGCCCCACAATTGGTTCAGCTTCTGCAACATAAGGAGTCTGTTCATTGAGCACCACCGCCACAAACCCATGGAAGTGGTTCGGCTTGCCCAATTCCGTCGTATACTGCCTTGCTACTAGCATAACCAGCTCCCGAGTTTCTGTTACTTGAGATTTGTTTTGTTTTGTGGTCTGCGGAATTACTGAGTCAGATGGGGTGGACGAAAAGTATCGTAGTGCTCTGCCTGGCTTCCTCCCTTGAAATGAATCCTGGTCCCAGTCTTGACTTTCCTGGACCGAAAATATCGTGGCTCAGCAGCTCATTCTTTCCTGCATGGTTGCTACATCGCAATAGCCTCCTTTCAATCTTCAACGGGCGTTGAAAAAACTGGAAGTACTTGGCCAGTGAATTGTAAATTGGAAGAATTGTGGATTCCGTCCTAAGTTTCTCCCTGGCCGAGAACGCTCTCCGGCACATGTTGCCTCCAGAGCTCTTCCCCCTAATCGCGGAAAAGCACTGCTAGGTCAGGAATAGAAAAGCGGTCCGCAGGCTCGCTTAGCGAGAGCTGCCTGCGACCTCGTGCCGTTCCTGCTAATATAGTCCCCGGAATTACCTGATGTACTCGGTGCTTCAGCTCCTGGACCCGAATTTGAAGACTGATCGTGGGCACTAGGTTCTGGCTAGGTCTGCTGCTGGCTCTAAAGGCGTGCTGGTGTATCTCTAGACCTCTCTCCTGGTGTTTTCGCAACCCTGGTAGAGAGCAATCTCTCATTCCGAGTCTGCATACCGAGGACCCTGGGGGTATCATGATCATAAATTCTGCTTAAAGCAAGGTGCTCTAAGGTCTGCACCATGTAAGTGATCCCGGGATGTCTCTCATTGTACCTGAGCATTTCCTCCTGATATTGTTCATGATTGGAAGCGCGGTATGCTTCTTTGACATTTTCTATCTGCAGGAGTTCCGATATATCAGTAGAGAAGTTGTCATATGATCCCATTTGACAGATGCTATTTGAGACACGACCCAGCATGTGCATTCTTGAAAACTGGAAATGATGTATCGCAGTCTACAGTGTTTCCTTCTCCGCCTTCATCTGTGCCCTTGACCATCCCTCTTTTCTACCCTTCGCCTCCAAAACGGCACACTTTGTTTTGAACTTCTTGGTCCTTGCTTTGTTGCTCTTTTGCAGATGAAACCCGGACTTGCTCGTCTAGAATATTGAGTGTCTATTATCTAGCACATTGAGTGTGCAATCAGAGTGGTTGCACTCTCCAAGATCCAAGTGAAATTCAACGATGGATCTGACCCATGCTGGGACGCGCACATTCTGTGATTGGCTAGAGTGGACCCCATCGATCCATACTGGGCCTAGCACAGCTAGTATCAATTCCATCATGGTCTTAATCTCTGTCCCCTGCCATGAACTGACCTCTTAGTAGCCTCGCTTAAACAGTTACAAGCCCGGGTATGGCTGGATCAACTTTAAAGGGTCATTGAACCGACCTAGAACTTTCGGCTGCTGCAGATATCTCACTAACCAATCCATGATGGTTGTAAGAATTCCTAGATGCAGGAGGTGAAACCCTTCAGGTTGCCAGAGCCTGTACACATTGCATAAAGGAAATCTCCAAAAACTATTTTTCTCCACCTGCAGACCAATGGACCCTAAGTACTCTGCATCTGCGCTGTTTCCTCGTTCTAGCGCTTGCTGATAGGACTTTGGATCACGGTCTTTAACCCCCACAACGCGAATACTCAGCTTGTGCCCTATTTTAGTTTGCGGAATCTCGCAAATTGGGCAAAGCCTGTTGATTATTCTTGCCAGAATGACGTGTTCTTGGTGATCAGCAATCCAGGCTACTAGGATTAGATAGCATCGGCCGATCTTCCCATCAGCGCAATCCCACTCATACCCTAGGCCGGCTATATCCCGCTCTGCTATCGGCTTCAGAATATGCTCAATTGCATCACACCAAGACCTATGCATCTTGCCATCTTTAGGGTTGTTTTGAGAAATTGGTAAGATCGCAACTAGTACGCATGCGCATTTAGAGCACTGTCGTCCGAAATCTTTAGTAAGATTACAGATCGACGGATAGACCGGCCAAGCAGTCTTTTCTCGGGCGAGATTTATAAGGTGGGTTTGGTCGTAAGCGAAAAGGAGGGGCACCACTGTTTCACCTCTGGGCATTAACTCTTGGGTATTCCACCACCAGTAGACGGTATGAATCTCATTATCCTCTCTTCGGCCCGTACTATCGAACAGGCGCTCAGGACCGAAGACCATATGGTCTGCCAAAGGGAAATGGCTAAGAAGTAGCGGGACGCAGTGCAGGATGTTCCGAGAGTACAATGTTCGGGACCCACATGGGAACGCAGACCAGCTTGGCGGCCCCAAAGCGCGTTCTACCGGCTGAAACAAAGACCACAGTGCATCTGCAGTCTGGAAAGATGTGCATCTGTCATCATTCAGTCCGCACTTTAAATACTCATCGATCGCTCCTTTTGTTGAGCCCAACCGTAGCATCCATCATCCAAGCTCAAAGTCCCTTGCACTTCGAAATGGGTGCCATAGGTTCCAGTCTCCGTTTAGCTATCTGGGGTAAATTCAACCCGTAGTGCCAGAGGATCTACCGGGTTCACACAGGTGATACTGCGTTTTGCTAGCGTCGCGCAAACAGGTTAGCTCGCTGTCTTCCCGTTCTGGGGTTCTCGGTTCCTGAACGCTATCTGGGTCTCTGCTTTTGAGATCTGTGGGCAGTTGGAATCCACTGACTTCTCAAAGATGTTAGTTTCGGCCGAGGGAGTACTTAATCCAGAATACAACTTACGGTCCACCCAAGGAGTGTCATCTCCGGCATGCCAATTGCTAGCAGCCCCCTCTCTTTCGCTCAGCGGACCACCTGGGTACGGCTTCTGTTTCTGCTTTGTCTACCTCTGCCTTTTTTTGCACTAGTTACCGTGAATTGATAGGCACTTCGGTGTCTTGAAAGTCTTTGCGCAGTATGGGCCGGTTGGATTCGACTTTATCGCGTTGCGATGATGCTGCCGCCATGATAGGCTTGATGTGATAGGAATATAAAGATTCCTGTGTTTGACCAAGTGATATAAATGTTGTATAGGTCAGGGACTGTTGTGCCGGTTCATGATATCTGACTTTTAACAAAACATCTCTCCTAGTGCTTTGTACTAGGACAGCACGTACACGGTCTGCTGCAGGAATGTGCCAAGGCTCTCCTACCTAGGTGCTCGGTATTGCACCTGACACGGATCTTGCCGTACAGACCCTGCCGTATAGACCCTGCGACAGCCCACCCCATCGGCAATGCACTCTACCCTACTCCGAAATCAGTGTTTGTTCAAGTGTACTGAGCGTACTCCTCGCCTTGAAAACCCATGTTCATCTTGAAAACTATAGCTTATCTGGAAAACAGATGTTTGTTCATGTACGTGACACACACTTTTCCCTGGGGATGGGTGAGACTTGCAAGCTCGGTATCATGAACTCGGTTTCTTGAAAGAGTCCTGAAGGAATATATATATAGAGAATGAGTTTCGCCTCCAACTCAGAGGATGATACACCAGTAAGTCTCCAGTACACAACAGCTCATATTAGAACACAAACCCTATTCTACACCCCAATACCTGAACCCTTCACTTCTGTCCTACACCCTATCACACCCGGCATTGAGTTACGGTCTTTTCCAATCGACCTCTTTCCTCCGACCTTACCCTAGACCGCAAATATCAGAACCATTCTCAGATTCACATAGGTACTACCCAGTCCCCAAATAGGTACACAAATCCAAAGCTTCCAGACTCCAAGCTTCGATCCTTACAATCTTGAGAACGTCTAACCTTTAGAACTGACAGACCAATTGACTTTGCGGACCTAGTAACCCTGCGTACCAAGACTCCCCAGCCAAATTAGATATATAATTAGGTAAGCAAAATCCTTACTATTTGTTAGCACACTGGGTACTAAGTTGAAATTGTGGGGTAGAACACAGACCTTCTGAGAATGGTGCCCTTAGCAGCTAATATTTGTGTAAAACTTGGCTATCCAGGGTCAGTGGCAAGGAGTATAAAGTATCCGTTTCCAACTTCAAAAGGACCTGTCTTCTTCAGCAGCATCCGAACCTCATTTGTGGACAAGGGGCTCTTGCAGCCGAGGAGAAGACTCGGGAGTGGGAAGCCGGGATCTGAAAAGTGTATATCCACTTCCCAACTTAGTGGGGTCTGGCAAAGTTTGCAAATCCGCCGGATCGTGAGGAGTGGGCTAGGCTATTCCGGCTTCTGCAGGCAAAGAAGGTCCACGCCCATATATTCCACAAGGCAAAAGCCGCTGCCACCCCAGCGCTTGCCAAACGTGCCAAACGCCGTGCCGCCCACACCGCAAACCCCAGCATCCCCCTGGACCCCCGGAACTCCCACTGCCCCCGCGACTCCCAGCACCCCCAGTACCCCCAGAAACCCCTTGGCTACCACGAGCCCCGCGACTGCCAGGACCCCCCCAGCTATTAGAAGCCTCTAGGCTACCAGCACCCCCTTGGCTACCAGGAGAGCATTGAATACCAGCAAGCGGGAAAGGAATGATGGGGATAAATCCGAGGATCATCGGGGCCTACCTGCGAAGCGGCCAAGAAAGGTGCCGCCGCCTGAGTTGAGGTTTGCCGCTTTCAGCGTCTCCTTCCGCAGTCCTGACATACCTGAACCCACTCTACGACCTACGCTAGGATCAACGAGTTCCTCCGTCTTGTCGGCTGGGCTCGTGGAAGAGCTCCAAAACTTAGCACAAAGTCAATGCTGCTCATGACGAATATTACCCTACAGAATGATGAGTACATGGAGTTCTTTCCCGGCTTGGAGAAGGGTGGAAAGGCGGAACTGGGAATCTCGGACCAAGGATCATGGAACACGGCATTAATGATGGCTCAAGCCAATTGTCCTCACGAGGGCAGCTTTGCTGGGCTTCTGGTGATAGCCATGGATACAGAAAACGATGAGAATCATGGGGTCAAGGAAGATATTGGACCAGACTATACAGGTGAAGAGGAGCATGAGCTGGAGCTGTGAAGGAACAATCACCATGAGAACCTGGGGCACGGTGGGCCAGGGCCTTCTCAACCTGCAACACGGCCCAGGCCTTCGAGAAAGGGCAAAGAGCGAGCGATAGACACTGGGGACAATGATAGGGATGGGGACTCAGACCAAGATGGTGACATTAATGATGATAATGACAATGATGTTGGTGATGGTGGTAATGATGACTTGTATAGTCGCCAGGGTAAGTAATGGTCCAATGTTCTAGTATTATTGAACTTTGAGAATCTACTAGCCAATTTAGTTTTCCAAAAGTTGAAGTGATAATTCACCCGCCAATACCACCTGGCCTACTTGACAGCTTGATCCGGAATGGAAAAGATGATTCGGACGCGCGACATATTAGGGAAAAAGATGCCATGGAAGCCGACTACGATGCAACGGCCGTTGCGACTGCGGACCCTACTACCTCTAGCGAGGGTCCTATTCTCGGGCTCCGCGGTGACCAGCTCAACAACTATTTTAAGCACAGATGCTGCGAAGGTGCTGTGAGAATGTTGGGGGCAGAACTCCGGACACTAGTCGAAGGTGATATCGGGCCCTGCATGCTCAGAATGCCCGGAATCCACTATGGAAGGTTCCTCCCCCATCAAATCTGTTGTGTCTGGTTTATTGTAGAGCGTATCCTCTCATACCGTCCCCCTCTGGCCCTAATCGCTGACGATATGGGATTGGGTAAGATGCATTGCGCAGTTGCCACACTACTCTACCTTAAGCACATTGTTGATGGGGCTGCAGCAGGTAGCCCTTTGACATGCTTGGGGGCGAAATCGGTGGAGCAATTTGAAGAGGTTCTGCAGATCTTTGGCAATGCTATTGAGGTGTACAGACCACCCTCCATCATCATAGTCCCAGCCAACCTTGTCCGTGCCTGGGAACGAGCAGTCCTGAATTTAATTCCAAAGACTGGGCTCACCTTAATCAATCTTTTTTCGGAATGCCGGCTTGCTCATAATGACCTCAACTACTGTTCTGACAACCCCGAACGTGGTAAAGCCATCCATCTGATATCCTATAGCGCCTACCGAACCCTCTATAACAATTCTGAGCACTGGCAGGGCTGCAATTGGGGGGGTTGAGATCTTCAATCAATCTGATACTGCAAAATCCCGGGTGACACAAACCTTCGACTCCCTAATGAAAATTCACGTCTCTCGCCGGATCTAGCTCACAGGAACCCCTATGCACAATACCCAGGGTGATTGGGTTGTTCAGACCAAGTGTCTGTACGCCCAGGTCACTGATCAGGACGAGCTCAATAGTCACAGTCTGTGTCCACTTGACTCCGCAATTCCTGAGGCGAAGCGCGAAAATATAATAGTGGAGAAACCCTATGACCAGATCAACGATATTGCATGGCCATGGACCATCCAGCGCTGGGAGGAAACTAAGGACGCAAATGGGGAACCCCTGGTCCCCATTCCCGAGCTTGTCCAGCATGAAGTACGCCTGCAATATACGGATGATGAGGAAACCGCAATGGATGGTTGGAATGAGAATACTAAGAGCGACAAGTGGAATGCGATCCAGACCGTTCTACACGAGTTGCGTCTTGCGTCCATCACCATGGACCTTCCAGACAATGATATAACCTCGGATGACTCAGAATCGATTGATGCAGCAGTGCCCTATCATCAAAGGTGGGAGCGCAACAGCTACCGCAGCGGGCCCGCATTCAGATGGCTTGCAGATGTTTTCGTTCTGTACTTGTTGGGCACACCCCAAGGAGGGGTGCTGAATAAGGTGGTGATTTTTGCCCAGCTCCCCGGCCAAGGATCCTATGTCAACTTTTTTTCTCCGAACCCTCCTTGCTGGTATTCATTCTATCTTGTGTCAGTCTGTGGTTCCGTCGACAGATTGCGATAGGCTACTACAAGAGTTCACTTTGGTTGATAGACCGGCGGCACTGATCCTGACTCCAGCCCTCAGTAGCACTGGGCTGATCCTAGTCGCAGTGAACCCTGTTACAATCATGCAAAAGTTCTGGAACTTGAATGAGCAATGTCAAGCAGTTGCACGGATTTCACCGTACCGGGCAAATGAGGAACCCAAAGGCATTGATCCTGCAATGTGAGAAAGGGGTGTATGATCGGGCCGAAGAACTGCATCAGAGCTGTGGCAGGTTTCAGGCGTGAGTCAGGCACGGATTGATTCATGAGAAAGTCACCTATATGGAGTTAATAGATGCTGGGGCAACCAGAATCTGTGAGCTTAAGTAGGCACAGTCTGCTACACAAGCTAGTGCTGCTGTCCCCGCTCCTTCTGGCATTCAGGGTGGTGATGGTGGTGCTGATAGTGATTATGGTGCTCACAGTCCTTCTGGAACCCAGGCTTTCCGGTATATTTCATCTGAATCCTGGATTTTCCGGCCAAAGGCTGTTCTCTCTTGTATTCATTCCTTTCTTTTGTTTGTTTCTCACTTTTCTACTTGGGTTCTGCATTTCTTCTCTGTCTACAGCAGGCTATGGTAGATTCCTTTTGTTTCTCCTTTTGATTGGGGTCTGCTTTGGAAGGCTCTTATCGAGTGGCCTCACCGCTTGTTTCATTTGTTTGCTTGTATTGGTTTCTTTTGGGTTGGCACCACTTTTCAATCTACAGTATGGTATAGAGGATGGTTTCCTTTTTGTTTTGGGGTCCACATATAGCGGCTTTTATCTCCTAACTTCTGTCTGCGGGAGTGTATTCACTTGTTTCATTTCACCGGTTCTTGTGTTTTTCTGCTTAGGTTAGCATTTCTTTTCAGGCTGCAGCATGCTAGAGGTGGTGGGTTCTGTCTTTTGGCTTAGGGTCCAGGTCCCATAGAGCATTATATTTAGAGTTTACGAGGGCAGTGTCTGCATAGCGGCAGAGTGTTTTTGTTTTTGCATTTGTTATTAGATTTGCATTTTATCGATCTCCAGGGTGAAGGGTTGGCATTTGAACACATGTTAATGGCGGTCTTATTAGCTCCGCGAGATTCATAGCTTTCTGTTTTTGCGACTGCTATATCTGGAGCTATAACAAACATTTATTTTCACATCTGCGGACTTAGCTTGAAGTTAACTGTGAGAATTAGGCAAGCACACGAGACCCTACACCACAAAGGCATTTCAGGCTGCCTGAGGCACTAGGCGACACAGCCCTGTGTTACGGACAGCATTTTTTCTGCTCTAGGCAACCCAGCACACTTTTCAACCACAAGATTGTTCTTGAGCGGAATCGATCTTGACACTTCCATAAGAAAGGACCTGTCACAGTACTATCTACATGTCACGCATTTGTTGGAGGAGGCAAATGCACCCGAATACCTTTTTGAGTTCTGTCACCCCTGAACCCCACAACCTGCCTCTATCTTCGGACTCATACCTCATACTTTGCACATGACGCTTCAGATCAGATACCTATCAGGCCAACCAATGCCAAGCCGCATGCAGGACGGAATACCCAGACTAACCATACCCAAACTCGAGCTTCTGGCTCTTCTGGTTCTCAGGGAGTTGGCAGGGGATAGGAACCGATAAGGTGTGCCGCTTCACCTGAACATCCTCCTTGTCATTCTCAACCTGAGCAACACTCTGGTCGTTCCGGACCCGAGCATCCCCCTTGTAGTTCCGGACCCGAGCGTCCCCCTTGTCCTCCCAACGGCGAATCTGACGACAAACAGTGTCACAAACGGTGACTAAGCAAGGCAGACTCTCACATGACTAATAGTTATTGGTCATCGGTTTGTTATCTTTCACGCTATGAGATCCATTGACTCATAGGTTTTCACAGGACGATGAAGTAGCCTGTTATTGGTTGATATTTGACATGACGCACGATTGTGGTCATGTGGTTTATGTATTTCACAAATTACTCATAGTCATGAGTCATGGGTTTCACGCATGTGACCCAGTTAGGGCACATGACTGGTTTTAAGGGTTTTGATTGGTTGCGAGATATGCCGCAGCTGACTCGGTTGAGTCAGGTGATTGATTTCACACTATGACTCACTATGAGTCATGAGTCGCGTGACGCGAGGATATGAGTCACAGAGGGTTAGGGTTGAGGCAAGAACCCCAATTTAAGGGCACCCTCGGGACATGGGATTTGGGGTCATGAACCATCTCCCTTCCACACCCGGCGATTGAAATCTCAACACCATGAGAATTCATCGTCAACATCCACCACCACCGCACTCTCAGTGAGCTGCACCTGCACTCTCCGTGAGCTGCACGCTCCCCCTCCCGCCAGACTTCCCTTGTCATGTTCTTGGGCCCTGGTGTCCTTGTTTCTAGAGGTCGTTTGGCTCTATCACCCCCTCTTTTCGCTTACGCTTCGCTGCCTCGGTAGAGTTCGCACGGTCGGCAACACCCTTTCGCCTATGTTACAGACAGCTGGGACTACAGTTCGCAGTAGGAGAAAACATTTCAACAGGCTACGGTCGATTTCTCCGCCCTCTTCACTTCCGCTAGAGGCGGCCTAGTCAGACACGCACACGGTTACCGATAGTTTCCACGGTTATTGGGTCTACCCCTCCTCTCCCCCTTCAGGTTTCGTCCCGTTGCTCTGTTACAGCTACAATCCACTCACTCGGCTGGCACCCTACTGGCCCTTGGCCTTACCTTGCGACTTCTCCACGGTCACGCCGCTCGGTTACGCTCAGTCAGCGTATTGCACTGCTTCGGTGGCGGATGTCAATGCCTTGGGCTCATGAGTAATGCTTGCAACGCCACAGTGGCTTTAGTGGCTCCCGCACCCCCATTGTTCTTGTTTCATTGTCGGTTACTTTGAGTTTCATAGTAGTTATCACAATTTATTTCTATTTTGTTGTAGTTGGTGTCTGCGGCAAGGGTTTTCCTGTTGATTCCTCCCCGCGTATTTATTTGACTTTCTTGTTTCGCCCCTTCAGTCGGGATTTGATTTCCTATTTTGCGTGGCTGGTGTGCGGTTGGTCTCGTACCAGAGAGACTTGGGTTGATGGCTTTTTCCCTGGCGCCGGGTGGCTAAGTGGGGATGGGGTTTCTTCTTTACCATAGCTAGCGCTGCACGTAGTCTTTCTTCCCTGTAGTTGATAATACAAAGCACATGATAAAAAAAAAAAAGGAAAAAAAAAAGAGATGGGATTTGGGTCACGAAGGATCTCCTCTACACCTCCGGCGATTGAAAACTCAAACCTTTAGAATTCATCGTCGACATCCACCCCATCTCCCCTCTTCTGATGGCTATTTCGCCTAGGAGGGTGACGCTATCACCACCCCTCTCCCCTCTGATTCCCTTCTGGTCTTCCTGTTGCTTTAGCAGCCTGGTTGTAGGGGCTTCACGGTTACTTTCCCCTCCTTTCTCCGCACTTGCTTCGCTGCCTCGCTTAGCATTTGCACGGTCGGCAACCCCTTTCTTTCGTCAATGGGTCGGTCGCAGTCTCGG
>Ga0307507_10005202_pt1 | contig 21728 bp, 6 predicted proteins | sample 7_EM_MG_FD_207223 | JGI IMG/M metagenome (GOLD analysis project Ga0307507, IMG submission 207223) | Populus trichocarpa ectomycorrhiza microbial communities from riparian zone in the Pacific Northwest, United States - 7_EM | ecosystem: Host-associated > Plants > Roots > Unclassified | place... | reverse complement strand
TTATTATTTATTGCTTAATGTCTAATTTAGATCCCTATTAGGCCTACGCGGTCTACTCTTTATATATATATAGGGAGAAAAAACTATTTAAGGAAAACCCGTAATCTATCTCCCCGCCTTTATATAAATATATACTAACTTTAAATATAATAGATTATAAGTTTAAATTCTACTAATGTTGTCCTTTATTAGGAATTTGTTACGGACGCTTTAAGTATAATACTATAACTACTTAGAGAAGAGTTAGAAAAAGCTAGTTGGTTAATAAGGGCACGGTCCAGAATGGAACCTATAGAGCCATATAACGAGGAACAGTAAGCAAGTTATATAATGTTGTACGCAGTGTACGCAGTGTACAAAGGGAATGTATGTATAACCTATATAACATATACCTTACGTATAAGGAAGGTTTCTTAGGAGTACAGATATATATTTAAAGGACTATAGTCCCTACCTAGATAGTTCCTTTCTTTGTAGTAAATCTTAGAATATAATTGGAGTTAATCTATTAGGTAACTACTCTACCAGTTATTATCTGTTTGTTATATTATTGACTTTCTATTTACCTATACAACCTAGCCCAATAATAAGTCTACCGTGGTATTTCCTATAAGGCTTCGTTATAGAATTAGGAAATATAATTATCTAGTATACTTCTTGTTTTACTATATAAGAGGTTCTCTAGTAATAGTACTAGACTATAAGTAAACTCTCCTTTTTATATAATACCTATATAACTTGTAAAAGTGGTAAGCGGAGGTAGGAGGACGATAGGGTAAATGATGTAGTAAAGCAAGTAAAGTGGATGAACTTGATACGATTGATAATGTCTATCTGCGGGGGATTGAGTCTCTATATACCTGGAAGATCCTAGTTCTGGAACGTCTACGTTCCAGCTTATATTCTGATACGTTACCTAATACACTAGCTAATACACTAGCCGATACACTAGCTAATACACTAGCTAATACACTAGCTGATACCATCTGATATACTAGGATTCTTCCAGGGTGTCCTTATGTAATGCTTATATAAGCAACATTAGAGTTCATCATTAACAATATCCTAGTAGTTTATAAACCCATAGGGGTTTATAGCTCCTTAGTAAGATTAACTATAAGTATTATATCCTAGTTAGGGAACAGTTAACTATAATGCAATGGTCCTTTATAGACACCTTAGCTTAGCAGTAGGCTGCACTAGAAGACTAGTATTAGTAATTAATAGAAGCACTTTATAAAGAACTCCGTAATATTAAGGCACTTATATTATAAACCCTAATAACAACACCTGTAAATAAGATTAAAGCCATCGTCGCAAGGGCGCCGCTAGTTATATACCCCCTAAGAACGCGTTACTATAACACGTCACTACCGTAACTAACGATTCCACTATAACTAGTCTGCTATAGAGTAGACGACCTCCACTATAACTAGTTTACTATATAGTAGACGACCTCCACTACAACTAATCTACAGCTGTCGCGCTATAGACGACCTCTACCACAATAGGCGCACGGTCGCACTATAGGCGCACTATAGACGAGCCATAGACGTAGACGATAATTACTGCTACTATTACCGTAAACCTACCACTATTACCGCAGACGTACTGTAGGCTATTGGGCTATCGCGTTATAAATAACTACTACACTATAGGCGTACCGTATATGTGCTAGGGTAGCTATAGTAGGCGAAAAGGGGCCGGCCTATGTTCCTTTAGTATATAAAATATAAGGTATATAGGCGAATTGGTGTTTATACCCTATATAGACAACCTTGTAAAAAATTTCTTAATGGGAGTGGGTTTATATAGCAAGGTTTGCCCCTAAAATACCCGTTTTCTAGAACGTAAATCTAGGGTTAGTAGGTTACTTTTAGGGAAAGTATCTACTAATTACCAATTCTCTACCCTTTTCTTTAGCAAGAAGGAGATATAGGGTACATTACTATAAACAGTCGCTTAGGGGTAATTAGTAGCTACTTTTAAGCTAGTAAGCTATTCTAGGGACTCTTATTCTTATATATAAAACCATATTAAAAATCTATCTTATAGAGCGCTTTTTCTACTTTAGGAACAGTAGAATATAGCAGAAATAAATAAAAAAGCCAGGATTTCCTTAGTGCGATTTTATTAGTGTAAACTGGACTATAGTAAGCAAAACATTATAACAAAACACTAATAGGCTAGAAGCTCCCCTAGTATTTAAAACGGGCTAGAGTGTCCACTTAGCTATTAGTATATATTAAGCTGCCTAGGAAGGATTTATGTATATAGAACTATAGCGCTATAGCCTAGAGGCTGTATACGCAGTATTATATATAGTATAATACAATTGGATATTAAAAAAAAAATATTAAAATATTAGTACCTAAATCTAACCCGTTAAATGCGAACACTAAACTAGTAATAATAGCTTAACCTATATATATAACGAACCTAGTACCTACTATAAAATCTAAAAAGCTCCCTAATCCTTTAATGTTTAATAGAAAACAAAATAACCTATATCCTATTATAATAATAATAATAATAATTTATTGGGACTACTCCTTATTTGTAACGGAACCTTGTAGCTAAAACTACAGTGGGTTCTGTTATTGGGCTGGGTATATAGGTAAGAACAAAACAACAACGTAATAATAACTGGTGGAGTGGTTGCCTAATAGATTAACTCCAATTGTATTCTGAGATTTACTACAAGGAGAGAACTATCTATAGTAGGGACTAAGGTTCTTTAAATACACAACTGTACTCCTAAGAAATCCTCTCTTATACGTGAGGTACGTGTTGTCTATATTAAACGTAACGTCCTTCTTATTTAACGCAGCTAACGCGTTTAATACTATGTGACCTCAGTTACCATTCCTCGTCACATAGTTCCACCGGATCTATCCTAGACCGTGCCTATATTAACTAACTAGCTTCCGCCGACTCTTCTCTAAGTAGTTATAACATCGTACTTAAAGCGTCTGTAATACCATCTCCCTTCTCTATATCTTCGTCCTTGAAGATTCCTAACATCTCCAAGTCGTCCACTAGAGGTGTGATGTCCGTTTAATTATTCTAGTTAATATTTATACTTATTATACCTAAAGCTTCTTCTTCTCTTTTCTAGGTTGAGCGTCGCCTTTATATGGTTTTCTCCATACTGTTACTAGGCGAGGTGATGGCGATTCCTTACTTAAGGTGTGCAAAAGAGGGGTTAGTTTGTGTTACACTGGTAAGTCCTTTATCTTAATAACCCTTCTTTTACTCTAAGTGTACTAAAGCAAACGTTTAATTGTCCTGCAATATTCGCTCTGTCCCTAACGCTAAGTGTGCGCGTTCTATAACTCTTAATAGTCTTTAAGTTCCCTAAGTAACATATTATAGGGTCTTGTGTTTAATCTGCCGCTGCGAAGCTTAATAGTAAGCTGGCCTCCGCGCTACTTAAGGTTTAATGTGCCTTAAAAGAGTCCGCACACGTCCTTAAAGCTTAACGTTTAGCTTATACTCGTCTTTAACGTCTTAAGCGTGTCTATAAGAAGGTCCGTTTTAAGGAGTGGAAACTTGTTTAATAGGGTTTATTTAAGCTGGGTAACAAAAGGGTTGGCTCTCCTTCTATAAGGGAAACAACTCTAAGTAGCTTGGTAATTGCTCCTCTTAGGTCCCCCTTAGGTGATTTATTTTTTAGTAATCCCTCTTTATTAATACTGCCTGACCTGCTTTCTTCTAATACTCCTATACCTTTCCCATAGCGTTTCTTAGGTTGCTTAGTGGTTCCTAGGTAGTCTTACTATAGCCTATCTACTTTACTTTATACTACGTTTTGTTGTCTACGTCCTTATAACTAATGATCTTTAAAACTTGCCATTTATCTTCCTTTTGCCCTCTATACGTATCTGCCTTATAGACTAGTGGCTTAATATTTCTATGTGCTAGCTCTAGTATTGCGATATACTGTATAGGGTATATTTTTATTTTGGCTAGTAGGTTTAACTTATATGTAACCAATAAAATTCTTTACTTGATTTTAAAAGGTCCTAGTCTAATATAGTCTAACTTCTTGCTTAGTTGTTAACTCTTGAAATTTTTGTATAGTAGCTATATTTTATCCCCCTCCTTAAGATCTGGTCCCTTAGATCTTTTAGCATTATAGTACCTTTTTATTCGTTCTTATACTAGTTTCGCTGTTTCTTTAAGGTCTGTATAAAGATTTATTAATATCTCTATTCTTTGTTTAGCTATACTACTCGTCTTTTTTACTTAATGTGGCGATAATAATGTTCTTAGCTTATACCCGTAATTCGCCTTAAATAGTAATGTCCCTATTCCTTCTTATAGTGTTATATTATATGCAAACTGTGTAACTAGTAATAATAATACCTAATTATTCTATGCGTAATTAATATAATGCCTTAGATACTGTTCTAGTGTCTAATTTAGTCTTTTTGTTTATCTATCTATCTGTAGATAATACGCTGTAGATGTTACTGCACAAACCCCTTATTCTGCTAGAAATACCTCCTAAAATACTGTTATAAATCTTGGATCTCTGTCTAATATAATCTTGTCTAGTGCTCTATATCTTATAAATACTTCTCTTATATAGATTCTAGCGACATCTTCTACTAATATCTCTTTAGTGCATGCTATAAAGTATCCCTACTTTATTAGCTTATCTACTATTACTACAATCGCGTTATAATCTTGTCCTATAATAGGATTTCTTAACTTTAGTAACTTAATAATAAAGTCCTATAATATAACCTCCTATGGTCTTCCTGGTGTTTTAATAGGTTATAGCCCTCTATACAGCTTATGCCTTATTAGTTTATTCCTTTAGCAGTCTAGATATTTCTTTATAACTTATTATACTAGTCCCTAGATTTCTTAAATAATGTACTCTTTTTAAAGTCTTAACACTAAGCCTATAGCTCTGTTATGTCCTTATATTATTCCCTTATGGAATTCCTTAACAAATTCTTTTGTAATAGACTTAGGCATATATGTTACTTCTTTATTTTTATATTGCTCTAAGTCTAGATCCTCTACCTATACTTTTTAGATCTTCTATGTCTAATTACTCTTTAGTAATTTATAGATCTGACTTTTCTTAGTTGCTATAATTTTTGGATAATTATACCTAATTAATCCGTTTTAATTCTTTTGCAATAAAGCTCCCGATAGCTTTTTATTACTTTATAGTTTAGCCTTCCTACTTAGAGTGTCTGCTCGCGCATTGTCTGTACCCTTAGTATACTAAATTTCAAAATAGTATTCTATAAGTATTTCCGCCTATTTAACCTGTCTTTAGTTAAGTTCCTTTATTGTTAGGAATTCTATAAGGTTCTTATAGTCTATCTTAACTATAAATAGTTTCTCTATACCTTGTAAGAATACTCTCTATTTTTTAAGCGCTGTAACTATACCTAATAACTCCTTATTATAGATGTCATAGTTTAACTCTAGTGGTATTATCTTCCAACTATAGTATGCCACTAGGTGCCATCTATCTTAATATTTCTATAGGAAGTATGCCCCTAGTATAAAGTCTAATATATTTATTTCTATAACTGTCTCTAGACCTAGTTAATAGATCTTAAGAACTGGCTCCTAGGTAAATAACTCTTTAACTCTCTTAAATAGTTCTTATTATTCCCTTCCTTATGCCCATAGTTCTTCTTTCTTTATTAACTGTGTAAATAGCTTAACGTTCTATAACTATTCGCTATAAACCTTCTATAGTAATTGCAAAACCCTAGGAATAATCTTAACTATATAATGTTCTCTAGTTCTTGCCAATTTACTATAGCCTTAATCTTCTTTAGATCTATACTAAGTTGGCCTAGTTTAATAATAAATCTAATAAAATTGGTCTTCCTAGTAAAGAACTTGTATTTTTTAATTGCTACTAGTATCTGTTCTTCTTATAGTCTTTTTAAGACCTACTTAACGTGTTCTCTATGCTCTTCCTTACTCTCTAAGTAGATGATAATGTTGTTAAAGTATACTATAATAAATTTATCTAGGTGTTCTCCTAATACACTATTAATTTGCTTCTGGAACGTTACTGTGCGTTTATAAGCCCAAATTATATAACTAATGGTTTATATAGTCCTTCCTTTGACCTAAAGGCTACCTTCTATTTATTGCCTTCCTTAATTCTAATCTGGTGGTACGCCTATCTTAGATCTATCTTTGTAAAGATCTTTACGTTACCTATCCTGTCTTAGATTTCGCTAATTAAGGGTAAAGAATACCTATCCTTCTTAGTAATGCTGTTTAACTATTTATAATCTATACATATCCTAAGTTTTCTGTTTTTCTTTAGGATAAATAATACTAGATATCTTACTAATAACTATAATGGTCTAATATATCTCTTTTGTAAGTTCTCCTAAATAAACTCCTTAAGCGCTATTAACTCTGTTTTAGTAAGCTTATAGATTAGAAAGAACTTTGGACTTATTCCCTCTTCTAATTCTATCTTATAGTCCTAAGCTATATGTTCTAACAGCTTTTTACTCTCTAGTAACTATAACTTTTTACCATACTTATGGTATCTCTTTAGTATATAACTTAAGCCTCACTTAGTCTCTTTATATATCACTCTAACTTAGTACTATACCAACTTGGTTTACTGTCGCACTTTATATTGTTATATATTCTTAATATTAACCTAACCTGTAACCTAATTAATCTTTAGATTGTACTCCTATAATTAAGGTATTCCTAGTATCGCCTTATCCTATCCTAATGGTAGGATATTAAAAGACATTCTAACTAGTCTCCCTTTAATAGTTATCTAAATAGGTTCTGTTTTAAGATTAATAATACCTCTTTTATAAGCTATCTAATCTCCTAAAATCGTTATAAGTAGATATAGGTGTTTCTTCTATCTATATAGTAACCCTATCCTTTCCACTACTTTTAGTGATATATGGTTCCTAGTTACTTTACTATCTACTAACACTTTAAACTGCTGATCTTGCTATTTAGCTCTTAAATTTAGGTATTATCCTTAAACTTCTTTAAGGGTTTAAGGCTCTAATACTAGTTTTCTCTGGTCCTATACGCCTCCCCTTTTCCTAACTGTTGGCTACTTAATCCTGCCTGTACTTAGTCCAACTTTAGCTAATACTTAGTTTATTTCTTTTCCTCTATATGCTATAGATAAGTGTTCTCTAGGCACTCCCACTACTATTATCCGTCTAGGTATTCTTCCGTAAGGAATCTTCCTAGTTAAAGTATTAAGTCTTCTTAACCTTATACTTCTACTAGGTGCTAACTATGTATATACTTAGTATTCTTAAACCGCTTTTCCTCTGGTGCCTAATATATCCTTACTAGGTACTTCCGGTTCCTGTCTTTAGGTGCTTTATATATATTGCATATATTATCCATATAAGCTATCCACAATAGTGTATAATGCGCTGTATATTTTAGGTTAACTCTTAGTTTATCTTTATTCTTAAGTTTAAACCTATACCTAGTTAACCTAACTACTGGTATCTCTGCTATAGGTACTAAGATTTATCACTCGCTTTTCTAGTCCCTAGATCCCTCTTCTAGGTTCCTTAATATTATAATTAATACTCCTTTAATATAACTTATACGTTTTTCTGTAATAGGTTGGTCTTGGACAACTTTTTTATTTAGCTATATATAAAAGTCTTCCTATTTATTACTGTGTTATTGCCTATACCACTTTCTGTATAACTGGTTTAGTGTGTATAGTCTATCTATTAGAAAGTACCTTATTATTACTGCATTGTAACATCCTTTAGTATGTCTTTCTTTAAACCTAGTTAGAATATCTAGATCCTTTTCTTGTTCTAGTTTATCTAACTTGTAAAAGTGGTAAGCGGAGGTAGGAGGACGACAGGGTGAATAATATAGTGAAGTAAGTAAAGTGGATGAACTTGATATAATTGATAATGTCTATCTGCGGGGGATCGAGTCTCTATATACCTAGAAGATCCTAGTTCCGGAACGTCTACGTTTCGGCTTGTATTCTAATACGTTACCTAATACGCTAGGTAATACGTTACCTAATACACTAGGTGATACGTTACCTAATACACTAGCTAATACACTAGCCGATATACTAGCTGATACACTAGCTGATATACTGGCTGATACCATCTAATATACTAGGATTCTTCCAGGGTGTCCTTATATAATGCTTACATAAGCAACATCAGAGTTTATCATTGACATAACTACTTTGCCCTAGGTGTCCCTACACTTAGCCTATTAGTAACTCTTTATATAGGTACTCTGTTCCTTATATAACCTAGCGTAGCTAACCTCTTATCTAGCTTCTGCTCTTGCTATGCGATAATTCTTATCCTAAACTTATCTATAGTTTCTTATTTTTTGCGTCTTGCAGCTAGATCCTTATAGTTATCTTACTTTTTAATCCTGGTATTAACTATTTAATCTTTAGGCTAAATACTACGTTTACCTGGGATTACTAACGTTTTTATTTGTTCTCTAAACTCATAGTTCTTAAACTTGCGTCCTATACTTATTTATTTATTACTAAACTGAGTTGCTGCCCTTTCCCATCGGTTTTCGTCCGTTGTAGGTCCTTGGGTGTGTTTTATCTTATCTTAAGAATCTTAAGCTTCTTTTATCTCTTCTTAAGAATCTTAAGCCTGTGGCCTTTTGCCTTTATTAAATAATAAGCTAGCACTAGTAGTTATCTACTTGCTTAGTTTCTTCTAAATGTTACTCCTATTATCTTATAAAGCAATGGAAATTGTATCTAATGGTGTCGCTATACCCATTACTAAACCTTATTCTATAATGGTCTTAGTCTCTACTTCTATTTCAACTTCTTTAAGGTCTGCATGCTTCTAGTAAGCTGCCCTTATTGCCTTATCATTGGTAAATGCTTCGTCTTTGTCAAATTTATTGTCTTTGATGTCCAATCTATAAGCTAGTTCGCTGGTTTCTTTAAACTTAGATAACAATAGCTCCTATAGCTAATAGCTTGCGCCGTACTTAGCGTCCTTATGAATTCGGTATGCGTTGTTGTAACAATACGTAAAACTATTAATTAAACATTCCTTTATTCCTTGCAGTGCACTGTTGTCCCTCTGTACGTACGTGCCGTCTACTGGTCTGGTTCCCTTTACTATGTGGTTACTCTAACTACCTCTATAGTCTCTAGCAAAATAACCCTGTTTTTTATAATTTATGCAAGCTCTATCTTTAAACCATCTTTCTTGCTATAGAGTCCGCCTAAACGTCTTCTACTGCTGAGATCCCTGGTTTGGCCTCTACTCCTAGGTCCTTTAATTACTTAATCCTTAACCTCTAGGTTTCTATGGTTTCTTTTCCCACCTTTAGGTTTCTTTAGTACTACTTAGGTCTATTGGCTCTGCGCCATTTTATAGTTTTTAACTCTATATCTGTCGTTGCGTACTCTACGCCTTATATAACTATGGAACTCTGTCTTACCCTCTTTTAGCTTATTCCCTTTAGTAGATTCTGTTATTAATCTTTATTAATTAATCTATTAACTCTCTTAGAGTATCCGCATTTTCTATTAGGATAATCGCGTCCTAGACTTTAGCCTTAAGTCCCTATTTATACTATGCTATAAGCGCCCTATTATTCCACTTAACCTATATAGCTAGTGTTTAAAACTGTGTTGTATACTTAATTGTTAAAGTGCATTGTACTAAGTTCTAAAGCTTTTATTCTGCTGTAGTTATAGCCTCCAGGTTTCTAAATATCTGCGTTAGTTACTCTGCAAACCCGTTCTAACTGATAAATATATACCATACATCTTGGTTAGTAGTTGTTATACTATTAGCCTATATTTCTATAAGATACGGCTTAAACCACTTAAGTGCCCTCCCTATTAGGAACAATCCTATATAGGCTACTTAATCTAACGATATTGCTAACTTCGCTCCTTCCTGTACTACCTTAAAGTGTATTTACGTAAGAAATCCTTTAAGCTTTAACTTCTCTTCTAAAAATCGTTTAATTAAAGGTAACTTAATCTTTACTGCTCTAATTCCATTAATGCATTCTTTAAGTATCCTATTGTTGTTTTATAAGTGATTAACTATTTCCTGTAACTAACCTCGTATAACCACTTGAGAATCCCCCTTGTCTATACTAGTATCACCTAGCCCTGAGGTTATGGCTGCCGTCAACGCTATTATGACTAGTGCTGCTCTTAGTGGTATATTGTTCGATTTTGTTCTAATACCGTAACCTTAGTAGTAAATGTGTAACGGAACCTTATAGCTTAGACTACGGTAGGTTCTGTTATTAGGCTGGGTATATAGGTACAAATAAAACAACAATATAATAATAACTGGTAGAGTGGTTGCCTAATAGATTAACTCCAATTATATTCTAAGATTTACTATAAGAAGAGAACTATCTACGGTAGGGACTAAGGTCCTTTAAATATATAACCATACTCCTAAGAAACCCTCTCTTATATATAAGGTACGTGTTGTCTATATTAAATATAACGTCCTTCTCATTTAACGTAGCTAACGCGTTCAATACCACGTGACCTTAGTTACCATTCCTTATCACATAGTTCCACCAGATCCATCCTAGACCGTACCTATATTAACTAACTAGCTTCCGCCGACTCTTCTCCAAGTAGTCGTAACATCGTACTTAAAGCGTCCGTAACACCCCTTAGGTAACTTATTCTTTGGCGATCTTTCTTTATTAATATTACCTAACCTGCTTTTTTTTGATACTCTTATACCTTTCCTATAGCGTTTCTTAGGTTGCTTAGTGGTTTCTAGGTAGTCTCACTATAGCCTATCTACTTTACTTTGTACTATATTTCGTTATCTACATCCTTATAACTAATAATCTTTAAAACTTACTATTTGTCTTCCTCTTGTCCTCTATATATATCTGCCTCGTAGACTGGTGGCTTAATATTCCCATATGCTAGCTCTAGCATTGCAACGTGTTATATAGGGTAGATTTTCATTTTAGCTAGTAGGTTTAACTTATATATAACTAATAAAATTCTTCGCTTAATTTTAAAAGGTCCTAATCTAATATAGTCCAATTTCTTGCTTAGTCGTCGACTCTTGAAATTTTTATATAGTAGCCACACTTTATCTCCCTTCTTAAGATCTGGTCCCTTAGATCTTTTAGCATTATAGTACCTTTTCATTCGTTCTTGTACTAGTTTAGCTGTTTCTTTAAGGTCTGTATAAAGATTTATTAACGTCTCTATTTTTTATTTAGCTGTGCTACTTGTCTTTTTTGCTTGATATAGCGATAATGATGTTCTTAGCTCGTACCCGTAATTCGCCTTAAATAGTAATATTCCCATTTCTTTTTATAGTATTGCATTGTATGCAAACTGTGTAACTGGTAATAACAATACCCAATTGTTTTATGCGTGATTAATATAATGCCTTAGATACTGCTCTAGTGTCTAGTTTAGTCTTTCCGTTTATCCGTCTGTCTGCGGATAATACGCTGTAGATATTACTGCGCGAACTCCTTATTCTGCCAGAAACACTTCCTAAAATACTATTATAAATTTTGGATCTCTGTCTGATATAATCTTGTCTAATACTCTATGTCTTATAAATACTTCTTTTATATAGATTCTAGCGATATCCTCTGCTAATATCTCTTTAGTATATGCTATAAAGTATCCCTACTTTATTAGCTTATCCACTATTACTAAGATCGCGTTATAATCTTATCCTATAATAGGATCTCTTAACTTTGGTAACTTAATAATAAAGTCCTATAATATAACCTCCTATAGTCTTCCTAGTGTCTTAATAGGTTATAGCCCTCTATACAGCTTATACCTTGTTGGTTTGTTCCTTTAGCAATCTAGATATTTCTTTATAACTTATCTTACTAGTCCCCAGATTCCTTAAATAATGTACTCCTTTTAAAGTCTTAACACTAAGCCTATAGCTCCGTTGTGTCCTTGTATTATTTCCTTGTAAAATTCCTTAACAAATTCTTCTGTAATAGACTTAGGCACATACATTACTTCTCTATTTTTGTATTACTCTAAGTCTAGATCCTCTACCTATACTTTTTAGATCTTCTATATCTAATTACTTTCTAGTAATTTATAAATCTGACTTTCCTTAGTTGCTATAATCTTTGGATAATTATACCTAATTAATCCGTCTTAATCCTTTTGCAATAAAGCTCCCGATAGCTTTTTATTACTTTATAGTTTAGCCCTTCTACTTAGAGCGTCTGCTTATATATTATCTGTATCCTTGGTATACTGAATTTTAAAATAGTATTCTATAAGCATTTCCGCCCATCTAACCTGTCTTTGGTTAAGTTTCTTTATTATTAGGAATCCTATAAGGTTCTTATAGTCTGTCTTAACCACAAATGGTTTCTTTATGCCTTATAAGAATGCTCTTTATTCTTTAAGTGCTGTAACTATACCTAACAACTCCTTGTTATAGATGTCATAGTTTAACTCTAGTAGTGTTATCTTTCAACTATAATATACCACTAGGTGCCATCCATCTTAATATTTCTATAGGAAGTATACCCCTAGTGTAAAGTCTAATATATTTATTTCTACAACCGTCTCTAGACCTAGTTAATAGATCTTAAGAACTAGCTCCTAGGTAAATAACTCTTTAACTCTCTTAAATAGTTCTTATTATTCCCTTCCCTATACCCATAGTTCTTCTTTCTTCATTAACTGCGTAAATGGCTTAATGTCCTATAACCATTATACTATGAACCTTCTGCAGTAATTGTAAAACCCTAGGAACAATTTTAACTGCGTAATATTTTCTAGTTCTTGCCAATTTACTATAGCCTCGATCTTCTTTAGATCTATACTAAGTTGGCCTAGTTTAATAATAAATCTAACAAAATTAGTCTTTCTAGTAAAGAACTCGCATTTCTTAATTACTACTAGCATTTGTTCTTTTTATAGTCTCTTTAAGACCTATTTAATATGTTCTCTATGCTCTTCCTTACTCTCTAAGTAGATAATAATGTTGTTGAGGTATACCATAATAAATTTATCTAGGTATTCTCCTAATATACTATTAATTCGCTTCTGGAACGTTGCTAGTGCGTTTATAAGCCTAAATTGCATAACTAATAGCTTATATAGTTCTTCCTTTGACCTAAAGGCTGCCTTCTATTTATCGCCTTCCTTAATTCTAATCTGATGGTACGCCCATTTTAGATCTATCTTTATAAAGATCTTTACATTGCCTATCCTATCTTAGATTTCGCTAATTAAGGGTAAAGGATACCTATTCTTCCTAGTAATGCTGTTTAACTATCTATAGTCTATACACATCCTAAGTTTTCCGTTTTTCTTTAGGATGAATAGTACTGGATATCCTGCTAATAACTATAACGGTCTGATATATCCCTTTTATAAGTTCTCCTAGATAAACTCCTTAAGCGCTACTAACTCTGTTTTAGTAAGCTTATAAATTGGAAAGAACTTTAGACTTATTCCCTCTTTTAATTCTATCTTATAGTCCTAAGCTATATGCTCTAATAGCTTTTTACTTTCTAGTAACCATAACTTTTTACCATACTTATAGTATCTCTTTGGTACATAACTTAAGCCTCGCTTAGTCTCTTTATATATTGCTCCGACTTAGTACTATACCAACTTAGTTTACTGTCGCACTTTATACCGTTATATATTCTTAATATTAACTTGACCTATAACCTAATTGATCTTTAGATTGTACTCCTATAACTAAGGTATTCCTAGTATCACCTTGTCCTGTCCTAACGGTAGGATATTAAAAGATATTCTAACTAGTTTCCCTTTAATAGTTATCTAAATAGGTCCTATTTTAAGATTAATAATGCCTCCTCTATAGGCTATCTGATCTCCTAAAATTGTTATAAGTAGATATAAGTGTTCCTTCTATCTATATAGTAACCCTATTCTTTCCACTATTTTTGGTGATATATGGTTCCTAGTTGCTCCACTATCTACTAATGCTTCAAACTGCTGATTTTGCCACTTAGCTCTTAAATTTAGGTGTTGTTTTTAAATTCCTTTAAGGGTTTAAGGCTCTAATACTAGTTCCCTCTAGTTCTATACACCTCCCCTTTTCCCAACTGTTGGCTACTAGATCCTGCCTATACTTAGTCCAACTTTAGCCAATACTTAGTTCGTTTCTTTTCCTTTATATACCATAGATAAGTGTTCTCTAGGCACTCCCACCACTATTGTTTATCTAGGTATTTTTCCGTAAGGAATCTTCCTAGTTAAAGTGTTAAGTCTCCTTAACCTTATACTTCTACTAGGTGCCAACTATATATATACTTAGCATTTCTAAACCGCTTTTCCTCTGGTGCCTAATATATCCTTACTAAGTACTTCCAGTTCTTATCTTTAAGTGCTCTATATATGTTGTATGTGTCATCCACACAAGCTATCTACAATAGTGTATAATGCGCTGCATGTTTTAGGTTAACTCTTAGTTCATCTTTGTCCTTAAGTTTAAACCTATACCTAGTTAACCTAACCACTGGTATCTCTGCTATAGGTATTAAGATTTGTCACTTACTTCTCTAGTCCCTAGATCCTTCTTCTAGGTTCCTTAACATTATAATTAATGCTCCTTTAATATAACTTATACGTTTTTCTGTAATGGGTTAGTCTTAGACAACTTTTTTGTCTAGCTATATATAAAAGTCTTCCTATTCGTTATTATGTCGTTGCCTATACCACTTTCCGTACAGCTGGTTTAGTATGTATGGTCTATCTATTAGAAAGTACCTTGTTATCGCTACGTTATAATATCCTTTGGTATGTCTTTCTTTAAACTTAGTTGGAATATCTAGATCCTCTTCTTGTTCTAGTTCGTCTAACCACTTTGCCCTAGGTGTCCCTGCACTTGGCCTATTAGTAACTCTTTATATAGGTGCTCTGTTCCTTATACGACCTGGCATAGCTAATCTCTTGTCTAGCTTTTACTCTTACTATATAATAATTCTTGTTCTGAACTTATCTATAGTTTCTTATTTTCTGCGTCTTATAGCTAGATCTTTGTAGTTGTCTTGCTTTTTAATCCTGGTATTAAATATTTGATCTTTAGGCTAAACACTGTCAATAATAAACTCTAATGTTGCTTATATAAGCATTATATAAGGACACCCTAGAAGAATCCTAGTGTATTAGATGGTATCAGCTAGTATATCAGCTAGTGTATCAGCTAGTGTATCGGCTAGTATATCAGCTAGTGTATCAGGTAACGTATTACCTAGTATATCAGGTAACGTATCACCTAGCGTATCAGGTAACGTATCAGAATACGAGCCGGAACGTAGACGTTCCGGAACTAGGATCTTCCAGGTATATAGAGACTCGATCCCCTGTAGATAGAAATCATCAATCGTATTAAGTTTATCCACTTTACTTGCTTCACTATATCATTTACCCTATCGTCCTCCTACCTCCACTTACCACTTTTACAAACACTGCGTTTACCTAGGATTGCTGACGTTCTTACTTGTTCTCTAAACTTGTAGTTCTTAAACTTGCGTCCTATATTTATTCGTTTGTTACTAAACTAAGTTACTACCCTTTTCTATTAGTTTTTGTCCGTTATGGGTCCTTAGGTATGTCTTATCTTGTCTTGAAAATCTTAAGCTTCTCTTATCTCTTCTTAAGAATCTTAAGCCTGTAGCCTTTTACCTTTATTAAGTAATAAGCTAGCACTAGTAGTTATCTACTTACTTAGTTTCTTTTAAACGTTGCTCCTATTATCTTATAAAGCGATGGAAATTGTATCTAATGGTGTTATAACATCCGTTACTAAACCTTATTTGGTAATGGTCTCAGCCTTTGCTTCTATTACGTTATTGAGGTTTAAGTGCTCCTAGTTAGCCTCCTTTTCGTCCTTGTTGCTGGTGATTAATGAGTACTCTGACTCTATTGTTATTACTACTAATCTTTGCCCGTATATTGCTGTGACATCTTAATCTAGCTTATAGAGTTAATTTTATTCTTTGTCTAACTCTCTGGTTTCTTTAAGTCCTCTTGACTTTAGCTCTTGTGGCTAATAGCTTGCGCCGTACTTAGCGTCCTTATAAATTCGGTATGCGTTATTATAACAATACGCAAAACTATTAATTAAACATTCTTTTATTCCTTATAGTGCACCGTTGTCCCTCTATACGTATGTGCCGTCTGCTGGTCTGGTTCCCTTTACTATATAGTTACTCTAACCACCTCTATAGTCTCTAGCAAAATGACCCTATTTTCCGCAATTTATGCAAGCTCCATCTTTAAACTATCTTTTTTGCTGTAGAGTCCGCCTAAACGTTTTCTGCTACTAAGATCCCTGGTTTGGCCTCTACTCTAGGGTCCTTTAATCACTTAATCCTTGACCTTTGGGTTTCTATAGTTTCTTTTCCTATCTTTAGGTTTCTTTGGTACCACTTAGGTCTATTAGCTCTACGCCATTCTATGGTTTTTAACTCTATGTCTATCATTGCGTACTCTGCGCCTTATATAACTATAGAACTCTGTTTTGCCCTCTCTTAGCTTGTTCCCTTTAGTAGATCCTATTATTGATCTTTATTAACTAATCTATTAACTCTCTTAGAGTATCCGCATCTTCCATTAGGATAATTGCGTTCTGGACTTTAGCCTTAAGTCCCTGTTTATACTGTGCTATAAGCGCCTTGTCATTCCACTTAACCTATATAGCTAGTGTTTAAAACTGTGTTGTATACTTAATTGCTAAAGTATATTGTACTAAGTTCTAAAGCTTTCGTTCCGCTGTGGTTATGGCTTCCGGGTCTCTAAATATCTATATTAGTTATTCTACGAACCCATTTTAACTGGCAAATATATACCGTACGTCTTGGTTAGTAGTTGTTATGCTATTAGCCTATATTTCCGTAAGATATGGCTTAAACCACTTAAGTGCCCTCCCTATTAGGAACAATTCTGTATAGGCTACTTAATCTAATGATATTGCTAACTTCGCTCCTTCCTGTACTACCTTAAAGTGCATTTGCGTAAGAAATCCCTTGAGCTTCAACTTCTCTCCTAAAAATTGTTTAATTGAAGGTAACTTAATCTTTGCTACTCCGATTCCATTAATGCGTTCTTTAAGTATCCTATTATTGTCTTGTAAGTAATTAACTATTTCTTATAACTAACCTCGCGTAACTACTTGAGAATCCCTATTGTCCATACTGGTATCTCCTGGTCCTAAGGTTGTGGCTGTTGCCGACGCCGTTACGACTAATACTGCTCTTAGTGGCATATTATTTAAGTTTGTTCCAATACCATAACCTTGGTAGTAAATATGTAACGGAACCTTGTAGCTAGAACTACAGTGGGTTCTATTATTAGGCTGGGTATATAGGTAAGAACAAAATAACAATATAATAACAACTAGTGGAGTAGTTGCCTAACAGATTAACTCTAATTATATTCTAAGATTTACTACAAGGAGAGAACTATCTACGGTAGGGACTAAGGTTCTTTAAATACATAACCATACTCCTAAGAAATCCTCTCTTGTACGTGAGGTACGTGTTGTCTATATTAAACGTAACGTCCTTCTCGTTTAACGTAGCCAACGCGTTTAACACTATATGACCTTAGTTACCATTCCTTGTTATATAGTTCCACCGGATCCATCCTAGACCGTGCCTATATTAACTAACTAGCTTCCACCAACTCTTCTCTAAGTAGTCGTAACATTGTACTTAAAGCGTCCGTAACATTATTTATATATAGGGAGAAAACTCTATTTAAGAAAATAAGAAAACCCTATAATCTATCTCCCTACCTTTTAGGACTTGCCTATAAGGCGCCTACGAGTTACCTATAGTGCTCTACTACCTTACTTTTTGACCTCCTTAGGAATTACTACTGCCGTAACAAGCCTATGGACGCGCTAGTATCGCAAACTTAACTCTACTACTATAGAGTTATCAGGGGGCGCCTAATACTCACCCCCTTACCTTCTATTACTATTTCCTTTGCAACCCGGAACTGGTTTAGTACACTTTAGTTAATAAGCCACTGGGTAACCGCCTTAAGACCTTTTTATATTAAGAGTAGTGTATTATAGTTCTCTATGCTAGCTACTAAGAGCATTGCTTTTTAGTTGGTGTGTAAGGGGCATAATAGTATTATATGTTTTAGTGTCTGTCTTAGCTAACCATATTTGCATCTTAGGCTACCTACTAGAATATTTACCTAGTAGAGCCAGTCTTTTAGTCCTATTATTTCTATTCTTAAAAGTGTTGCCATTATATTTTCTGCCTTTATTAGGCCTTTTTAGAGCCCTTAAGTATTTACCCCCTATAGCGTTAACTATGCTATGGCTTGGGTTCCTCTTGCCTAAGATAGCCTTTATACCTTTAACTCCTATACGCCTTTCCAGCGTTAGTCCAACCAGTATTATATTATAGTAGATAGTTTCCTAGCGTTCTTTTATACTCTACTTTGGCTCCTTTCTCTCTCTTACTATTATTTTTACTAACCTTTTATGCGTCTTCTTCCCTCCTCTATATGGGCCTGGGCCCTAAAGTAGCACTATTCTTCTTCTACTTTCTTTACCTGTTTCTCTAATATATCTTCCCTACTTTGGGGTTGTTGGTTTATTCTCCTATAAAGGGCCCTAGGGTCCCTCTATAGTCTATTTAGGCGTGTTTTAATATACTTTATAACATTAGAGTTGCGTTTATTTTGCGCCCTTTGCATTACAGCGGCTTTAATATATAGTTATAGGAGGGGAATATTGGCTTCCTTCTTAAGCAGTGCTGTGGCCGTTCGCTTATACCCTCCTGTTATACTCCAGAGGCAGGCTGTTTGGACCTTTTAGAGTGGTTTAAGAAGTGATTTAGGGGGCCTTTCTTAGTTTCTCTAATAGCCCAAATACTGGACCTATACGTTATGGTTGGCCGGATAACTGCTGTGTATAGTAGGCGTAACCTCTAGAAGCATGGTCCCTATATAGAATTAACGATCCTAGATAATGCAATGTACTGTACTTAGCCCTTACGGGCCCTATATCCCGTTATAACTAATCCCTATCTTAAACCCTTAATAAACTATAATTAATACCCTACTAAAGTTAGTAAGGTTAGCTATGAAATGTCTTGTTTAAGTAAGGACGCTACATTTTTATTATTATTTAAATCCGTTGTATTATACTATATATAATACTGCGTATGTAGCCTCTAGGCTATAGCGCTATAGTTTTATATACATAAATCCTTTTTAGGCAGCTTTATATATACTAGTAGCTATATCCTAGTAGTTTATAAATCCCTAAAGGGATTTATAGCTTCTTAGTAAGATACTAGGTTACTAATAACTATTAGGTAGTAAGAAAACGATAGAAAAATAGTAGAAAAATAGGAATAAAATTATAGATAGTCCTAACGCCTATCCCTATCCTTTTTATAGTTTATTTCTACCCTTTTGCTTTCTATAGTCTGTCTACTAGGACTTTAGTAGGAGTTGCCTCCTTCTAGAGATTTTTCTGCTTTTAGCTACTTTCTAGTAGCTATTTTTGTCCTACTTAAAAATAGAAAAAGCGCCCTTCTTCCTTTCTTTGTACAAAAAAGCTTCTCTAAGGAGAGAGAAGAGCCTATTTGTCTTTGTATTTCCTTTCTATCTTCCCAATATAGTGCATTCTAGTAAGAGGTGCGTAGGGGTTTATACCGCGGTACAGTCCCTAAAGTATTTACTTTCTTTATCCTTCCCTATTGTTTTAAAGAAGGGTTTAAAGAAGCCTTTTCCTAGTTTTAGTTAAAAGAAAGCTAATTGTAGCTTTTTAAAGACGCTATATAAACTATAGATATATTCTTCCATAATAGTACTTTTATTAATTTTAAAATCTTTATCTCTCTACTAAATTAAATGTATAATAATACTAGCTGTGAATATATAATTGTTACTAAACTTAAAAACCTATAATAATGGAACCAATATTTTACCAGCTTCTTTTTGGAATTTTTTGGCCTTATTAGTAAGCTAGATTGGAATAAAGCCGCTAGAGTTGCTACTCTTTAATAAGCTATTTTAGATAAGATTAGAGCCTAGTTAGTAGGTAGGGAATTGCTAAAGGACCTATCCAAATTTACTATAATGTGTTAATAAATTAATAAGGACCTTTAATACAATAAATAAACTTAATTTCTAAAGTTAATTATACCTTATATTTAAAATACTATAAAACTAGTATATACTTTAAAGCGTGATATATCTCCGAAACCCAAAAGCTCTATATATAATACTATAGACCTCAACGCCGCTTAATCCTATACACCCTTAGGAACTAATAAATAAAAAAACTTAAGCCGTAAATGGAGAATGCTTTAGATATAGTAAAAAAAGGATATATTTAAAAACATTACCAAACTTACCCTTTTAAAAAAAGTCCGCTATAGTTCCTCCTAACCCTTAAATTATACCCACTCTATAAATTATATTTAGTCGCTATAAAGTATTTCGCCTTTAGTTAACTTAGAAAACAAATTATCCTAAGGCCAAGTCGCGCCTTAAGATAAAAAGTGGAAGAGTATAAGTGTCTAGGCTCTTTTAGCGCTAATATATAGCATAACTCCCTTAATATACTTAGCGAAATTTAAATACTTAGAAAATAGAAGGAGGTATAAATCCTAATAGACAGCAGAGCTACTAGCATAGGCTTTATTATTATATTATTATATATCCGTTGTATTATACTATGTACAATACTGCGCATGTAGCCTCTAGGCTATAGCGCTATAGTTTTATATATATAAATCCTCTCTAGGCAGCTTAACATGTACTAATAGCTAAGTGGACACTCTAGCCCGTTTTAAAATACTAGGGGAGTTTCTAGCCAATTAGTGTTTTATCCTAATATTTTGCTTACTATTATCCGGTTTACACCAAAATCACACTAAGGAAATCCTAGCTCTTTTATCTATTTCTACTATATTCTGCCGTTTTTAGAGTAGAAAAAGCGCTCTAAAAAGATAGATTTTTAACATGGTTTTGCATATAAGAATAAGAGTCCCTAAAATAGCTTACTAGCTTAAAAGTAGCTACCAATTACCCCTAAGCAACTGTTTATAGTAATATACCCTCTATCTCCTTCTTGCTAAAGAAAAGGGTAGAGAATTAGTAATTAGTAGGTACTCTCCCCAAAAGTAACCTACTAATCCTAGATTTACGTTCTAGAAAACGGGTATTTTAGGGGGCGAACCTCGCTACATAAACCCGCTCCCATTAGGAAAATTTTCACAAGGTTATCTGTATAGGGTATAAACACCAATTCGCCCATATACCTTATATTTTACGTGCTAAGGGAACACGGGCCGGCCCCTTTCCTCCTACTGTAGCTACCCTAACGCATCTACGACACGCGTCTGCGGTAATGGCGGTACTGCGATAATAGCGGTACGTCTGCGATAATGGTAGTACTGCGGTAACGGCGGTACGTCTGCGGTAATGGCGGTAGGTTTACGGTAATGGTAGTGGTAATTGTCGTCTGCGTCTGCGGCTCGTCTGCGGCGCGCCTGCGGTGCGACCGTGCGCCTGTTGTGGTAGAGGTCGTCTACAGCGCGATCGCTGTAGACTGGTTGTAGTGGAGATCGACTGCTCTGTGGCAGACTGGTTGTAGTGGAGGTCGACTGCTCTGTGGCAGACTGGTTGTGGAATCGTTGGTTGCGGTGGCGACGCGTTGTGGTGACGCGTCCTTAGGGGGTATATAACTAGCGGCGCCCCTGCGACGACG
>Ga0307507_10005201_pt1 | contig 21730 bp, 6 predicted proteins | sample 7_EM_MG_FD_207223 | JGI IMG/M metagenome (GOLD analysis project Ga0307507, IMG submission 207223) | Populus trichocarpa ectomycorrhiza microbial communities from riparian zone in the Pacific Northwest, United States - 7_EM | ecosystem: Host-associated > Plants > Roots > Unclassified | place... | reverse complement strand
TGTTACGGCACTGTTACAGACCCTAGTCAGGGGCTCGGCCGAGCCGAGCCTTGGCATCATGTATATAGACGTGTCCTTTCCTCGACCTTCTTCCAGTCCTCGTCTTGGAATTCTCGTTCACTGGCTACCAATAGATTCTGTTCTTTTGACTGAGCCTTCACAAGGGTGTTAAGATAATACAGCTGCTATATCCTATAACGTTTACTAATCCTATTTGCCTTATCTATATCAGCAATAACTAACTCTTAACGCTAAGACGGACCCGCCTATTTATAAAAAAGGATACACTATAGAAGCATCTTAATAATTATATTGTAGAAGGAGTGTTTAGGTAGGGGTTCCACTATAAGCATCCTTGTTGTTTAGAGTAGATTAAAGGACTTAAGCATTTTAAAAATCACACAGCCCTTATGTATGGCGTATGGCATCTAATTAAGAGGTACTGCTAGGTAAGTTGCCTTGCCTATACAAGAATCCTATACTAACCCTCTAGTACCTATAGAAAGGCATATAACTAGTAAATTCAGAGCCATACATTCCTTATATATGGGACCTTTTCCTAGTTATTACGCGCTTATCTTATTATTCTTTATCGCTTTTTATTTTATTTTATTAGTCTATTATTATCCAATCCTATTCCAGTATTTAATAAAATAGATACAGTGACTAGGATTTTGTAATTCGTCTAGGGGGGTAAGGGGTAATAGGTAAGGTAAAGGTAAGGTAAGAAAGGGGTAAGGTAAGGGGTAAAGGGTAAGAGGTAAGGTAATAGATAATAGGTGGCTAATAGGGGATAGATTACACAGTTGCTACACAATATCTAACGGACTAACTATAGACAAGATATATATTTAAATTTCTTAGATCAACCTAAATAGAGAAAGGAAGAGAAGTATTATATAATAACTTTCTACCTAAGCTAATTTCCTAAGCTATGCATCTTTACTTATATATAATGCTAGCACTTTTTATAACAAAGTATATAAGGGCAATTAGGGTTAGACAGATAACTGCTGTCCTTAATATAACATGTAAACTTAGCGCTGCAACTAATATTATAACAGGTCCTAGTACAGCAGAGGGTATTAAGACAGTTATTAATATTTTTGCTTTTGCGCTCAGCCGCGGCATACCTCACCTTAGCGGATTAAAGTAGTGATTCTATTTATTATAGTTAAGACTAGACAGCTTAAAGTTTCTATATAAAATTTTCCTCCATATCCTTAAATGCGGTAATTGCTGTTTATATAATGCTGATAGCAAAATTGCTTATAATATCTAGCTTTATAAAGTCCTCAAGTTTAACAAGCTCTTTAATGTGCTTAGCCGCTATTAAGGTAATTATATTATATAATGCTAAGTTGCCTATTAGGCTAAAGACATCCTTAATAATATTAGGGAACCCATCCGTAGACTAGCTAGTTCCTAGAATATATTAGATTTTTATATTTACAAGCTCTTTTAGCTGTGGTATATTATAGTAATTAGTAATTGCATTAACACAAATATAGTAAAGTGTAATATCGGCCATTGTCGGCTATATTGTTATATCTTTATTATCGTTACCGCCATTATTATAGTCCCTCTTATACATAAATTGGATTATTCTCTTAATAGTGCCAGAATTGAATTTATTAATATTTATAATATTAGTTACTGCCTCCTACCCATTAGTTAGTTAGTTAGGGTTAATTCTATAAAATATTTAGTTAGCTTTTACCTAAAAGCCTCCATTATAGGCAGCTGCAAGTATAGGAGATTGGGTGCATATAATTGCTTTATAGACTTTAAACTCTAACCCCTAGCATATAAGTTTTAAGTCGCTATATTTCTCGCTATCTATAAGCTACGCTAAGCTAAACGGAATACTTTTAAATAGTATATTTTATTAGTTTTCTTTCCTAGTTCTAGTTTTAACTACGTCTCAAGTAATATTTAAGGGAGTGATTTAGTATTAAACAGGACGATTAAGAACAAGAACTCTGCTTTATTAAACATAGCTCTAGAGCCTCTATATATATATTAAAAAGTTATTATTAGCTTCATCTAATCTACAACAGATTTAGCTAATTAGTTAAAGCCTTAAATATTAGTTGCTTAACTAAGGACTTATATAACTTCTAAAGTTCCAAGAAGGGTAAGTGGTAGGGTATATAGCCGCAGCGCCTAGAAGCAGTTAGGTTATATAATAGAGGCTTAGTTAGAGGACACATTCCCATAGCTTAGGTTAAGGCTCTGTACTCCTCTAAGCCACATTAAGCAAAGTTAAATAGTATTATGTTCCTGCGTACCAGCCCGCCAATTACACTATTCCTACGCCTTTAAGAGTAGTTTCTCAGCCGTCGACCTTCTTATTATCAGCTAGTTAAAGTATACTTTTTAGATAAGGGGCACTAACTAGATTCTTAGTTAATTACTTTATAAGTCTTAGAGATACTATATTCCCTACTAATAATTCATTAACTAAGTAAGCAGATTAATAAAACTAACCTTGTAAACACACTACCATATAAAGCTTAATAGATAAAAATACATTTCCTAAATTAATAGGATCTAGTATAAAGAGTAATTATATAATGCTTTAGCATATTTAAGATACCTTAGAATTACACAACCTTACTATTATTAGCATTAACAAAATATCTTTTAGGAAATAATTCACCTTCCTCTATTATTAGTGGAGGGAACTCCCCTAGTACATTAGATATTTATTTAATATTTTACGTATATTATAGAGGGCTTATACGTACTAAAATCAGCTAAGGGCACTAAAGAACAATGCTAAGAAGCAATGGAAGAGGTACGCAATATAGTATCATCATATATCTATAGTGGAGGTATAAAACCCAAAGGAGTCTAACCATGCTCTATATTACTATAGTGCCCATCCCTTACGTAGCTACACTTATATAGCAATATTCTAGTCTTTCTAGAGAACCCTAAATATAAGCAATTCCAGCACTAGGAGATGCTTTTAAAGAGAAATTTTGGTTCTAGGTAATATAGTTATTTAGGTAAAGCCACCAAGGAGTTTAAGGAAGATAGAATAGTAGATAAATCCAAGAATAGAGAGTAGAACTAAACTCCTAGCATTAATTTATCCTCTTTATTTCCCGTTATTCTCCTATTTATCTCTTCTACCAGTTTTCTAGCCTCCTTTAATACTTCTAGGAGATTCGCCTAGTTATACCTCTACTTATAAACGCATTGTAAACCCACTAGTAAGCATCTTAGGTAAGGTTTATCGCCATCACCATTACACTTAAGTTTCTTAAAGGAGCATTAAAAGCACGGGTTTTTACTTTATAGCGATCTCATTCTTCGCTTTAAGCCTAGCACCCAAATTCGCAAGTCTTAACTATAGCCAGCAACAGCCCTTGTTTTATAATACTTTTTATATAACTTAGGCTTTAAATTTGCTTAAAGTTTCCTAAAACGCGCTTTATATATACTACTACGTATTCTAGGCGTAAGAGGGTTCTAAATCGCTATATAAGGTAGTAATTAAGGGTAAGGAAGGTATAGAGGGGTAAGGTTTAAAGTTCTTTTAGAAGGGGAGGCCCGTGTATATAACCTTAATTATATTAATCTAATTGGCTAGATTAGAGGTAGGACTGTGCGCAGAAAACAACTCTAAACTCCCTACATCGTTAACTCCTTTCTCTTACCAACACTAGACTATTATTATATTATTTTTACTTATTCTAAGCTGTAGAAATTATTTTATTATTATTATTATAAGCGCTAGAAAATTTGCTATATATTTAGGCCGCGTGCGGCTATATACGCGTTATAATAGGAATGTAACTGTAATGCGATTCGCAGCCCAGTATAAAAGTTAATAAGTCTCTACTGGAATTTTCTACTAAATTATTTCTGCTTTGTAAAACTACCTACTTTACTTCCTCTCCTTGCTGATTATAATAGATCGCTTTATTACTTAAGTTCCAACTACTTCCTACTGCTTCGCGGGCATACCATGTAGCCACGCGTCCTCTTTTTATAGCCCTAGTAGTGGCGCGCTAAGCTCCCTCCGTAGTACCCCCCTAAAGAGTATTCTAGCTACGCCTATAGTCTCTACTATTAAGACTAACGACTGTATAATTATGGATCCTCCTGCTAAAGAAACTAATAAAGAGGACTCTAATAGTTGCGAGGCTACTAACAGGCAACTAACTCTTAAGAATAGCCGTTAAGTAATTAGCTAGAAGGATCTTCTACCTAGTTATAAGCCTTCCTTTCTCCGCCGCCGGCGCACCCGTAAGTTATATATATAGGCTTATAGATATCCTATTAAGAACCAATCTGGGCGTAATTGCTGGGCCTGCGAGTGCTATAAGTTAGGCTTAAGATAGAAGTCTGTGCCACCTCGCGCACAGTGCCATCTCTTGCACACCCTTTTCCTATACAAAATCGCAATTTTTTACCCTTTATAAAATAGCAACCCCTAGGGCTATTATTATAAAATTTTAAATATATATTTATATATTTATATTATTATAATTTACCCTTAATAAGTAGTTATATAGCTTTAAAAAATTAAATTTTTAAAAAAAGTTAAAAATTCTTTTAAAAATTCTATAATAAAATTAATACTTTAGCTATTACTATAAAAAATTTAATAAAATATATTTAAGTAATAAAATATAATATAAACCCATAATTAGGTAATATATTTTATAAATAAACTATTAATTTAAATAAACTACTTACCTTATTTTTTTTTAAAACTAAATTAATATTTTAATAGCGGCTTAATAATAAACTTTAAAAATTTATAATTAGGCTTTTATATACTATCATATTGCCCTATAGAAATTTAGAAGTAATATATATTATAGTTTTAAAGATATTATATTTTAGTCTATAAATTAAAGCTAAATTATTTAATTTTAATAACTATTATATACTTTACTCCTAAATTTCTATAAAGTAATATAATAGTATAGGGAAACCCAATTATAAAGTTTTTAAGTTTATTATTAAGCCGCTATTAAAATATTACTTTATAATTTTAGTAAAAAATAAAGTAAATAGTTTACTTAAATAGGCGGTTTACTTATAAAATATATTACTTATTATTATTATTATTCATTGCTTAACGTCCGATTTGGTTCCCTATTAGGCCCACGCGGACTACTCCTTATATATATATAGGGAGAAAACTCTTTTGAGAAAACCCTATAATCCATCTCCCTACCTTTTAGGACTTGCCTACAAGGCGTCTACGAGTTACCTATAGTGCTCTACTACCTTACTTTTTAACCTCCTTAGGAACCACTGCTGCCGTAACAAGCCTACGGATGTGCTAGTATCGCAAACTTTGCTCTACTACTATAGAGTTATTAGGGGGCGCCTATTACTCGCCCCTTTACCTTCTATTACCATTTCCTTTATAACCTAAAACTGGTCTAACACATTTTGGCTAATAAGCCACTGGGTAACCGCCTTAAGACCTTTTCATATTAAGATTAGTATGTTATAGTTCTCTATACTAGCTACTAAAAGCATAGCTTCTCAGTTAGTGCGTAGGGGGCATAATAGTATTATATGTTTTGGTGTCTATTTTAGCCAGCTATATTTGCATCTTAGGCTGCCTATTAAAACACCTACCTAGTAGAGCTAATCTTTTAGTCCTATTATCCCTATTTTTAAGAGTGTTGCTATTATATTTTCTGCCTTTATTAGGCCTTCTTAGAGCTCTTAAGTATTTACCCCCTATAGTATTAACTATGCCATAGCTTAGGTTTCTCTTGCCTAAGTTAGCCTCTATACCTTTAACTCCTATATACCTCTCCAGCGTTAATCTAACTAGTATTATATTACAGAAGATGGTTTTCTGGTGTTTTTTTATGCTTTTCTTTAGCTCCTTTTTCTTTTTTGCTATTATCTTTGCTGGCCTCTTACGCGTCTCCCTTCCTCCTCTATATGGGCCTAGGCCCTAACGCAGCACTATTCTTCTTCTACTTTCTTTACCTATTTCTCCAATATCTCTTCCCTACTTTAGGGTTGTTGGTTTATTCTCCTATAAGGCGCCCTAGGGTCCCTTTATAGTTTATTTAGGCGTGTCTTAATATACTTTATAATATTAGAGTTGCGTTTACTTTACGCCCTTTATATTACAGCGGCTTTAATATATAGTTATAGGGGGGGGGAATATTGGCTTCCTTCTTAAGTAGTGCTATAGCCGTTTGCTTATACCCACCTGTTATACTCTAGAGGCAGGCTATTTGGACCTTTTAGAGTAGTTTAAGGAGTAATTTAGGGGGGCCCTTTTTAGTTTCTCTAATAGCCTAAACACTAGATCTATATATTATAGTTAGCTGGATAACTGCTATATATAATAGGCATAACCTCTAAAAGCATAGACCCTATATAGAATTGACGATCCTAGATAATATAATGTACTGTGCTTAGCCCTTATAGGCCGCTTACACCGTATATACGCTCTACTAGAGCTTACTATCTACCTATACTCCTAATACCCTTAAGCCCTAAACTGGTTGACCCCTAAAGCCTTAGATATAGATTATATGCTAGAGATCTATAGATTAGTTATATTTTCTTATAAAATAGATTAGCTGGTATTTATCTAGTAAGAATTAAACTCTATGTCGTCTTACCTATTCTATATAGGTGTTATAGGCTTTCTCTAGTATTCTACAGTTCTCTATGGCTGTTGGCCTATATATAATTAGGTTTGTGTTATTAATAAAGCCTATCCCCTAGGTCGCCCCTTCCTTAAAGGTATTAAGTAAGTTACTTACAAAGAAAAGGAAGAGTATAGGTAAAAGAGGTAATTCTTATAATATACCTATTGCAACTATAATAGGGGGGCTCTAGTATCCGTTAAAGACCAGTAATATCTCTTTCTGGCCTGTAAACCCTTAAATAAATTGTATAATCTATTCTAGAAAGCCCTTTGCCCTAAGGATATATAGGAGGCGCTTATAGGGTATATTATTATAGGCGCCACTAATATTTAGGCTAAGTATTGATACTATAAAGTCCTTATACATAGCCCATGCAGTTTTAATGGTAGTAGCGAGTAGTATAAGTGCTAATAGTATTAAGCAATTCTTTCTTACCCCTATTTAGCTTTATGGTAGTAGGGCGTGTTTATCTGCTATATTTGCTATATAGTCCACTATAACCTTTTTTAATATCTTGCTTAGGGTGTTTTTTAAGGTAATAGGGCGGTAGCTTCCTAGGATTAAGTAGTCTACTTTACCTTCTTTTTATAAGATAACCGTTGTTATAGATCTTCTAAGTCGCGGGTAATAGCCTATTGTAAAGTATGCTCTAGCTACATCTATAAGCTAAGGTGCTATAAGTAGACCATAGGTCTTTAAGGCTTTATTTAAGATCCTATCTAGTCCTAGTACTATATTATTTAAGAGGCGACTAATGGTTCTAGCTATTTCTTCGGTTGTTATATTGCTGTTAACCCTTAGGCAAGTTACTAGTGTTTTATTAGTAATATTACTAAGGTCTACTAGAGCCGGTTAGGGGGAAAATCTTTCTATAAGGATCTGTGCCTTCTTATTATTATTACTTATGGCCTATGGTTTGCCTGCTCTTTATAGGGGTAATAGGTATAGGTCTTTTACTAGGCGTCCCACCTTTTTTTTTTACCTATCTTGCTATGGTCTAAAGGCCCTTATTATAGGGGATGCTTAGGTTAGTAGTATATTTATTTATAAACTATCTCTAGTTGTTTCTTACTTTTTTTTTTAGGGTATTCTTTAGCTAGTTTCTTGTGTCTTTATATTATCTCTTATCTTTAGGGTTATAGCTACTTATATATTTCCTTCTTGCTTGTTATTAGCTAGCTATAAAAACTACGTATTATACGGACTATGTATATCGCGCATAGGGGCCTAGTTTTAAGACTAAGCAATACTCTTCTAGCCCATTTTTAATTACTGCCTAGATCCTTTCTAGTCTTTAATTAATTTCCTTAGGGGTAGCTAATAAGCCTTACTTATTTGGTATTAAGTGGATTTCTTCTAGGTCTTAAAGTTGTTATTTAACTATATTAAGGAAACTATCTGTCTTAAGCTTCCTTATTGCGTATCTTTTACTATTTGGTTGCGCCTTAATATCCAAATCTAGCTATATCTGGATAGGGATATAGTCTAAGGTAAGTACCTATTCTTCTTTAGGGATGCACCTTTTAAGTCTCTGGTATAAGCCATTGTCTATAAATATAAGGTCAATTATACTTCTAGCGGTGCCTTATTGCCACATAATTACTCCTAGGGGAGTAGCTAGCTTAAGGCCCCAGATATCTATAGCTCTTAGTAGGCACTCTACCTATTATTTAGCAGCAATATAGATACCCCTCTACTGTAGGTAGTAGAGGTTTATGTCTCCTAATAAAATAAACTCTATGCCTTTAGTTTCTAGTAAGCTTATTACTAATATAATATTCTCTATTTATAGGACCCCTTTAACCCTAGGGTTATATACATTAATAATTTATACCGGTCCCCTATATATCTGGATTATTATAACTGCAATATCTAGGTTAACTGCTTGCTATAACTATAAAGATAGGCTAATAGCCTTACTAATTATAAAGCATATATATATAGCTGCTTTTGGTTTATATAGGAGCTAGAATCCTTAGGGGCAGTATATTAATTATATATAGGTATTATAATACGGCTCTTATATAGTAAGGATATAGTGTTTCTCTAAGTCTAGACTGTCTAATAGGGGCCTTATAAGGTGGTAGTTTGTATTGCCGCAGTTGTACTATATAATAGATAGGTAGCGGACCCCTAGTAAGGGTTATTTAACTCTTCTTTATTTTTTGCTTTTTCTATTTTTACTTTCTTTAGGATTTTTAGAACTTCTATCTCTTATATCTATACCCTAGTTGCTACTTATTTTATATGGGGCTTTTTATTTCTATATTTTGTGTTTCTACTAGCGCTTCTATATCTAAATCTATTATTGTCTCTAGTTCTTCCCCTAGTCTTACTAGTTGGCTTTATGCCCTTTATAGGTTGGCTATAAATATTAAATTTACTGCGTTTAGTCTAATTCTTAATTATCCTGGTTTTAAGCTTGCTATAGCTATTCATAGGGGTCTTCCTATAGGGCGTCATCTTCCTTATATCCCCTATAACCCTTATGTCCCTATTTAGTCTGGTAATATTGCGCGGTGTTACTTCTAGCCTGTTAAGGCTTGGGATGGCTGGCCTAGCCCCCTAGTATTAAAGATAGGGAATGCTAGAAAGGTACTTATATCCCCTTAGCTTATTACCTGTTATTTCTATTTATATAACCTAGTGTGTAGTTGTTCCTATAGCTGTTAAGCCCTTACCTTTTGTTTTCTGTATTTAATATAGTCTACTCTCTCCTATGCCTTATGTGTGCTTTGGTAACAGTTTGCGCATTTTATTTAGTCTTAATTTAAGCAGTATCTTGTATTATAGGGGCCTATATAGTGGCCGCAGCACACTTATACTGCGTATATGGATTGGGTGTGTCCCTATTATATATAATAATAGCATTATTCTAGGCGTAGTTTGTGGTTATAGAGCCTTGTGTTATATATAAGGCTATTTATAATTATTTCTTTTTAGATAAGGAGTTTTTATATTCCTAGTATATATATGCTAATAATAAGGGAGCTATATATTTAACCAGCGTCTCCCTAGTAAGTCTCTAGCAACTCTTATATCTTCTTATTATTTTTATTATATGCTTAGATTATATTTTCCTATTAAAGCTATTAGATTTAGGTAATCTTAAGTCCTAGTATAAGGCGTTTTATATATTTTACTATCTTTTATATAGTTGCTGTGTTGTTTGCCTGGCGTCCCTTTTTTACCCTAAGGCTTATAGGAACCACTAGGACTTTAACTAGGTAATCTTTATAGAGCACTTTTATGCTAATATATTCTCCTAGCCTGTCCCCTACCCTTATAGCTTATTCCTTTGCCTATTAGTCCTTTAGGGTAACTCTAATATCTCCGCTCCTTAGGTATCGGACTATAATAGTATTATAGACTTCCTTATAAATCTTTATAAGGACTTCTATTTCTGATTGTCCTTTAAGCCCCTCTGCTTTTTCTATATTTAGTTATATTATAATTGTATACCTAGTTATTGTCTTAAGGGGGTTAGGTTCCCTATGCTATAAAAGCATAGCTATAGCGGCTAGGTATGGTTTACTAGTAAAAAGGGGTTTTATTTATTTTTAATTTTGCTTAGCTGTTAAAGGATTTAATTAAGGGATTACTAAAGGGGCGCTTAAGGGATACTAGACTAGCGGAGCCATTCTACTAGCTATATTAGTTTATTATAGCTAACAATTACTCCCCTATAATTATAGATACTAGACGCGTCTAATAGGCTTTATATTTTGTTAGATGCCTTCTTAATAGAGGTATTTCCGCTTTATAGTGTGGTATTTACCCGTTCTTATTATAGAGGGCCATTGCTAGGCGTGGTTCTGGCGGTTGCGCGCAAGTGCGAACCACTATTGTTTGATGTGTACCTCCCCTGCGATGTAGGCATCTTAGGGGGATTCTCTGGGTGTTTTTCAGGGTTCTTTTTAGTTGGTTTTGGTCTTTTTGGGCCAGGTGTAGCAAGAGCTCCAGTTTATCAATTCGCCTTAAATAGTAATATTCCCATTAAAATATATTACTTAATTATGGGTTTATATCATATTTTATTACTTAAATATATTTTATTAAATTTTTTATAGTAATAGCTAAATTATTAATTTTATTATAGAATTTTTAAAAGAATTTTTAACTTTTTTTAAAAATTAAATTTTTTAAAGCTATATAACTACTTATTAAGGGTAAATTATAATAATAGCCCTAGGGGTTGCTATTTTATAAAGGGTAAAAAATTGCGATTTTGTATAGGAAAAGGGTGTGCAAGAGGTAGCACTATGCGCGAGGTAGTATAGACTTCTATAAGGGGTAGGATACTAATAAATCTATTATAAGTTATAGGCCTCTTCTAAAAAGCCTAGTATAACTATATATTTGCTGCAAGCGGCACCTCTTATATTATTAAACACCTCTGGAGATACTACCGCATTAGCCAAAACGGAGCTGCTTTTACTACTTGTTACGATGACGATGTATCACATACGAACGCTAGATAAACAAGCATCAGATTCGTGGAATTAATAGCTATATACGGCTGTCGTAAAGACTTAAAAGGATTGCTAGAGAGTTTAACAGGAATGCAACTGCGGCTAAATCTATATAGGGGCAATCAGGGCGGATAAACTATCTACTAAGCAATATCATACAAGGAAAGGAAAGCTACGCGTCTAGCGTAGCGCGTGTCTTGGGCAGTCCCGTATCACTACTAAAGAGTTTCCTACCTCCCCTGCCCCCTTTATCGCTCCTATAATATTATATAATCTAGTTACCCTAGTTAATTTAGAAAAGGCCCAGAAGCTATTTACTAAGTATATTATTATAGAAGGAATTACCAGGCGCCAAAGCACTAGCCCTTAGCTGCAACGCCTTATTAAGCTCTTAAATCCTACTATAAATAGTATCTGCCCTAACTCTTATAAGAGTAGTCGCGCCTAGATTAAGGCTTGTTATATTTAAGCCTATAAGGCCGTTACTAAGCTTCTACGTAATGCAGTCGGTAGAATTTATATAAGCTTTAACACTTAGAGTTCTTGCAGCGGTATATACGTTCTATTAGTAGTGACCCACTTTATTAATTAGCTTAGTTGTGTATAGGCTCTTCTAGTTAGCTTGCCTAAAATCTATAGCTTTAAAACTAGTAAGAACCTAGCAGCTCTACTTTCTAGTATCTTTAAACGCTATAATATTACTTATAAGCTTAGCTTCCTTATCGCTAATAATTGTTACGGCACTGGCAAATTGCCGTCAGATTGCCGCAAACTGCCGTTACGTAATGGCAAGTTGCGGTAAGTTGCTATTACGTAACCAGAAGATTGTATATACCTTTAAGTAGTATTTCCATTCTTCTTATTTCCTTTCTTTAGCTTTAGATCCTTATTTATAGACAATACAATCGTATAGGCTTGCGCGACCCTCTTGCTGTGCTTATGCCTTAATTAATTAAGTTGCTAACATTATCCAAAGCTCGTTACTACTCTTCTTTCCTAAGAAGGAACTTAAATATATCTATAAGGCTATAAATAGGATAAGGACATAGAATAGGACCTCAAGGACATTACTAGGACTATAAGGATAGGACAGACCCCTAAGAACTAAAAGAACATAAATAGAACGCGAAACCTAAGAATAGGATACGCACGGACCAGAACCCTTAAGAAATAAATAAACACTAGAAATTACCTAATACCCCTACCACTATGCTAAGAAATACAGTAGCTGGCAAAGCTGCTGTAGGACCTGTAAATACCTCCAATAGTAAAACAGTCGCCGTCTTGACCCCCTAGGAAGAACTCGCAGCAGCTAATGCTAAAATTGAACAACTTTGAGAGCTGCTTAAAGCTAGAGATACCCCTATACCCTCTAAGGAGTTATTGGACACCTAAAGACTTACTATAGTCCTTAAGGCCCTAGCCTAACGTACAGTATTAGCATTATTGTGGTCCGCGAAGGTCGCAGACTCCCTATTGCTTATAGATAGAACTAACCCTATATTTAACAATTAGAAGCTTTAACTGCAAGACAAGCTTAAAGTTAATACAGACTACTTCCCTACTACTTAAGCTAAAATGGCCTATGTCTTTGGCCGTACTAGTAGGGACGCATAGACGTATCTACGTCCGCAATATACCTAGGACTTAGCAGACCCCTTCCTCTCTGGAAAAGAGATAATTGACCACCTGTCTTCCATCTATAAGGACCCCTTTAAGATACAGAACGCCTGCCTTAACTATAAAGCCCTTAATATAAAAACAATAGAGACCTTTTTGGTCTTCTAGACCCGCTTTCTACATCTAGCCGGACAGGCTTAAATCCCCTAGGAAGATTTAATGCTAGACCTCTTTAACAAGCTTACCCTGGGCCTACAGCGCGCCGCGCTGCCGGTTTATACTACTGTATAGACGCTAAAGGAACTTATGGACTAGTGCCTAGCTATCGACCAGGGCCTCCACCGAATACTTGACCTATATATAGCAACCCCTATATATAGGCCCTTAGCAATTAAGGAGCCTACTTCTTATACGGCTAGAAGGACTACTTCGCTAAGGACTGCCCGATAAAAGCAAAGACAGACAAGGTTCTGTTAATATAGAAGAACAGTATAGAGTTGAAAAAAGAGGAACCCTAAAGTAAGACTCCCCTCTAGGGTTAAAAGGAATTAATATGTTATATATTAATCTAGGTTAGCTAATTAGTGGAAGAAGCTACACTATCCCTTATACTTTATTCCGTAATAGATATTAAGTTTTAACCTCTACTTTAGCTGACTTTGGAGCAAATGCCTTTGCCTTAATAGATATACAGTATACTATAAAGCTGGCTGACTTTTTAAATGTACCCCTTAAGGAACTACCCAAACTAATTCCTATTTACGGATATAACGGATAAATAGGACCGCCCATTATAACTATCTTGTGGATTTACCTTTGTGTAGACGGACAAAGGCAGTATAACATCCCCTTTCTTATTACGGACCTAGGAAGCCACGATATAATCTTAAAAAGAAAATGGCTAGCCTATTTAGGCTTACAGCTCGATATATAGAGTAGACGGCTTATTTAGCCTAAAACCCTACCTCTAATACCTTCTTTTATAAAAGAAATTAGCATTACAATAGAAAATCTTATATAGCTATAGATAGACACCGTTTACTAGGCTAATACTATACGTAGGGACCAGGCTTTTAAAAAAGATATACAGCTTAATTTTTAACGGGTCCGTATACTATACCGCCCCTAAACTACTAATATTGTACCACCAGCACTAGAAACCTAGGAAGTTAGTAATAAGCCAGCTGGCTTAGGCCCTATACAGCTATAAAGAACAGCAAGGAATATTAAACGCTGTACTAAATATATAGACCGAAAGGATAACTTATGGAAAATGGAATAGGAGCTAAAGAGGGTTATAAACCCTCTACCGCAAAATATGGTTTATAGAATGTCTGTAAAGAAACCTATAAACCTCCCACTAGTTAATATCTACTATATTAGTGCTATAGGGTTCTACCAGAACTTAAAACAGCCTAATACTATTACCTTTATAACTAACTTATATAAAATTAACCAGATAATTAAAGACAAGGAAGCCCTAGCCTATAACTAGTTTAGTAAGGAAAGTAAGCTTATAGATAAGGAGCTAGTAAAACAGAAACTACCCCACCAATACTAGGAATTTAAGGACGTATTCTTTAAGGCAGTATTTAATATACTCCCACCTTACCAACCATATAACTATAAGATTGAGATCAAGCTAGATAAAGAAAATACCCTTAACTATAGCCCCCTCCACTAGCAATCTACCAACGAGCTATAGGCCACTAAGTAGTATATTATTAATAACCTTAATAAGGGCTTTATTAAGCCTAGCTAGGTCCCCTTTACCTTACCTATCCTCTTTATAAAAAAGCTAAATAGCAGACTCCGTTTCTGTATTAACTACTATAAACTAAACTATATAACCTATAAAGACCAATATCTGCTACCCTTACTTAAAGAAACACTGGCCTATATAAATAAGGCTAAGATTTTTACAAAGCTTAATATCCGCTAGGCCTTTTACTAAATTAGGATAAACCCTAGATCTAAGGATCTTACTATATTTTAGACCCATTATAGATTATACAAATATAAAGTACTACCTTTTAGACTAACTAACGGACTAGCTACGTACCAATAGTATATAAATAATGTACTTTTTAACTACCTTAATAACTTCTACACAGCCTACCTAAATAATATTATAATTTATTCTAAGAGTAAACTGGAACATAAGGAATATATCTATAAAGTTTTATAACGGCTCCGCGAAGCTAGTCTCTAGGCCAATATTAGGAAGTTAGAATTTAGTGTTAAGCGTACTAAGTACTTAGGGTTTATTATTAGTATAGATAGAATTAAGGCAGACCTAGAAAAAACGGCTATAATTAACTAGTAAGCACCCCCACGGACCGTAAAGGGGGTATAATTATTTTTAGGTTTCTGTAACTTCTACTAATGCTTTATTAAGGACTATAGCAGAATCTCCTAGCCCCTTAACTATCTTACTAGGAAAGACCAGCCCTTCTATTTTAATGCTATATATAGGCAGGCCTTTAATAAGCTTAAAAAACGGCTAGTATCAGCTCCCCTACTTGCCTATTTTAACCCAAAATAGCCCTTAATGCTAGAAACTAATACCTTAGATAGTATAATAGCTAGTGTCTTTTTCTAGAAGTAACTAGACGGAGAATAGCACCCTATTACATACTATTTAAAGACTATAATAGATACTGAGCTAAACTACCACATCTATAATAAGAAAATACTGGCTATTATCTCTAGCTTTTAGTACTAGTGTATATAGCTAAAAGGGACCCCTAAGCCTATTAAAGTGGTTTTAGTATTACGGACGCTTTAAATACAATGTTATAACTACTTGGGGAAGAGTCGGAGGAAGCTAGTTGGTTAATACAGGCATAGTCTAGGATGGAACCAGTGGAACTATGTGACAAGGAATGGTAAGCAAGTCATATAATATTATACGCAGTGTACGCAGTGTACGCAGAGTATGTCTACGTATACTACATACAACACGTACCTCACGTACAAGGGAGGATTTCTTAGGAGTATGGTTATGTATTTAAAGGACCTTAGTCCCTACCATAGATAGTTCTCTCCTTGTAGTGAATCTTAGAATACAATTGGAGTTAATCTATTAGGCAACCACTCTACCAGTTATTATTATATTGTTAATACTATTCTTACCTATATACCTAGCCTAATAATAGGACCCACCGTAGTTCCTACTACAAGGTTCCGTTACACATTTACTACTAAGGTTACGGTATTAAATAAGATCAAACAATATGCCACCCAAAGCACTAGTCATAATAATGTCAACAGCAGCCACAACCTTAGGGTTAGGAGACACTAGTATAGCAGATATAGATTCTCAAGTAGTTATATAAGGTCAGTTATAGGAAATAGTTGATTACTTATAGGACAATAGCAGGCTACTTAAAGAACGCATTAATGGAATTAGAGTAGTAAAGGTTAAGTTACCTATAATTAAATAGTTCTTAGGAGAGAAGTTAAAGCTTAAAGGGTTTCTTATGCAGATATATTTTAAGGTTATATAGGAAGGAGCGAAGTTAGTAATATTTATAGACCAGGTAGCGTACACAGGACTATTCTTATTAGGAAGAGCTTTAAAGTGGTTTAAGCCTTACCTTATAGAGATATAAGTAAATGGTGTAACGACTACTAACCTAGACGTACAGTATGTGTTTGCAAGTTGGAATAGATTTATAGAATAGTTAACGCAAATATTTAGAGACCCTAAAGCAACCACAATAGCGGAACGGAAATTTCAGAACTTAGTATAGCGTACTTTAGCAATTAAGTATACAACGCAGTTTTAAACACTAGCCATATAGGTTAAGTGGAATAATAGGGCGCTTATAGCATAGTATAAGTAAGGACTTAAGGCTAAAGTCTAGGACGCAATTATCCTAATAGAAGATGCAGATACTCTAAGAGAGTTAATAGACTAGTTAATAAAGATTAATAATTAGATCTATTAAAGGGAACAAGCTAAGAAAGGGCAAAACAGAGTTCTATAGTTATATAAGGCGCAGAGTACGCAACAACAGACATAGAGTTAAAAACTATAGAATAGCGCAGAGCTAATAGACCTAAGTGGTACCAAAGAAACCTAAAGGTAGGAAAGGAAACTATAAAAACCTAAAGGTCAAGGATCTAGTAATTAAAGGACCTAGGAATAGAGGCCAAACCAAAAATCTTAGTAGTAGAAGATGTTTAGGCGGACTCCACAACAAGAAAAATGGTTTAAAGATAAGGCTTGTATAAATTGCGAAAAACAAGGTCATTTCGCTAGAGACTATAGAGGTAGTTAGAGTAATTACACAGTAAAGGGAACTAGGCCAGCAGACGGCACGTACATACAGAGGGACGGCGGTGTACTATAAGGAATAAAAGAGTGTTTAATTAATAGTTTTGCGTTTTGTTATAATAACATATACCAAATTTATAGGGATGCTAAGTATGGCGCAAGCTATTAGCTATAGGAGCTATTATTATCTAAGTTTAGAAGAACTAATAAACTAGCTTATAGATTAGATATTAAAGATAATAAATTTAATATAAGTAAAGCATTTACTAATAATAAGGCAATAAAGGTAGCTTACTAGGAGTATACAAACCTTAGAGAAGTTAAAATAGAAGTAAAGACTAAGACTATTATAGAATAAGGTTTAGTAATGGGTATTATAATACTATTAGATACAATTTCTATTGCTTTATAAGATAAAAGGAGTAACGTTTAAAAGAAACTAAGTAAGTAGATAACTGCTAGTGTTAGCTTATTACTTAATAAAGGTAAAAGGCCACAGGCTTAAGATTCTTAAGAGGAGATATAAGAAGCTTAAGATTCTTAAGATGAGATAAGACACACCTAAGGACCTATAATAGATAAAAACTAATAGGAAAGGGTAGCTACTTAGTTTATAGATAAACGAATAAGTATAGGACGCAAGTTTAAGAACTATAAGTTTAGGGAACGAATAAGAATGTCAGTAATCCTAGGTAAATATAGTGTTTAGCCTAAAGATTAAATAGTTAATACCAGGATTAAAAAGTAAGATAACTATAAAGATCCAGCTGCAAGATACAGAAAATAAGAAACTATAGATAAGTTTAGGATAAGAATTATTATATAGCAAGAGTAAAAGCTAGACAAGAGGTTAGCTATGCTAGGTTATATAAGGGACAAAGCACCTGTATAAAGAGTTACTAATAAGCTAAGTGCAGGGACACCTAGGGTAAAATGGTTAGATAAACTAGAGTAAGAAGAGGATCTAGATATCCTAACTAGGTTTAAAGAAAGATATACTAAAGGATATTATAATATAGTGATAATAAGGTACTTTCTAACAGATAGACCATATACACTAAACTAGTTATATAGAAAGTGGTATAGGCAACAACACAATAATAAATAGAAAGACTTTTATATATAGCTAGATGAAAAAGTTGTCTAAGACCAACCTATTACAGAAAAACACATAAGTTATATTAAAGGGGTATTAATTATAATGTTAAGGAACCTAGAAGAAGGATTTAGGGACTAGAGAAGTAAGTAATAAGTTTTAGTACCCGCAATAGAGATACTAGTAGTTAGGGCGACTAGGTATAGGTTTAAACTTAAGGATAAAAATAAACCTAGAGTTAACCTAAGTTACCTAGCGTATTATATACTATTGTGGATAGCTTATATAGATAATACCTATAATATACATAGAGCACTAAAAGATAAAAACCGGAAGTACCTAATAAGGATATATTAGGCACCTAAGGAAAGGCAGTTTAGGAACGCTAAGTATATATATAGATAGCACCTAGTAGAAGTATAAGGTTAAAAAAACTTAACACTTTAACTAGAAAAATTCCTTATAGAAGAATGCCTAGACAGATAATAGTAGTAGGAGTGCCTAGAGAACACTTATCTATAGTATATAGAGGAAAAGAAATGAACTAAGTATTAGCTAAGGTTAGACTAAGTATAAGTAGGATCTAGCAGCTAATAGTTAGGAAAAAAGGAGGTGTATAGAATTAGAGGGAACTAGTATTAGAGCCTTAAACCCTTAAAAAAATTTAAGAACAATACCTAAATTTACAAGTTAAATGGCAAGATTAGTAGTTTAAAGCATTAGTAGATAGTAGAGTAACTAGAAACCATATATTACCAAAAGTAGTAGAAAGAATGGGGTTACTATACAGACAGAAGAAATACTTATATCCACTTATAACAATTTTAGGAGATTAGATAGCCTATAGAGGAGGTATTATTAATCTTAAAATAGGACCTATTTAGTTAACTATTAAAGGGAAACCAGTTAGAATGTCTTTTAATATCCTACTATTAGGACAGGACGAGGCAATATTAGGAATGCCTTAGTTATAGAAGTATAATCTAAAAATCGATTGGGTTATAGGTTAGGTTAATATTAGGGATACTTAATAATATAAGATGCAATAGCAAACTAAGTTAGTATAGTACTAAGTTAGAGCGACGTATAAAGAGACTAAGTAAGGCTTAAGTTATATACTAAAGAAATACTACAAGTATGGTAAGAAGTTATAGTTACCAGAAAGTAAAAAGCTGTTAGAGTATACAGTATAGGACTATAAAATAGAATTAGAAAAAGAAATAAGTCTAAGGTTTTTTCCAATCTATAAGCTTACTAAAATAGAGTTAGTAGCGCTTAAGGAGTTTGTTTAAAAGAACTTATATAAGGGATATATTAGACCGTTATAGTTATTAGTAGGATATCTAGTGTTATTTATCCCAAAGAAAAACGGAAAACTTAGGATGTGTATAGACTATAGATAGTTAAACAGCATTATTAGAAAGGATAGGTATCCTTTACCCTTAATTAGCGAAATCTAAGATAGGATAGGTAATGCAAAAATCTTTATAAAGATAGATCTAAGATGGGCGTACCACTAGATTAGGATTAAGGAAGGCAATAAATAGAAGGCAGCCTTTAGGTTAAAGGAAGGACTATATAAACTATTACTTATGCAATTTGGGCTTATAAATGCACTAGTAACATTCTAGAAGCGAATTAATAGTATATTAGGAGAACACCTTAATAAGTTTATTATGGTATACTTTAATAATATTATTATCTACTTAATAAGTAAGGAAGAATATAGAGAATATATTAAGTAGGTTTTAAAAAGACTATAGGAAGAATAGATGCTAGTAGCAATTAAGAAATACGAGTTCTTTATAAGGAAAACCGATTTTATAGGATTTATTATTAAACTAGGAAAAATTAGTATGGACCCAAAGAAAGTTAAAGCTATAGTAAGTTGGCAAGAACTAGAGAATGTTATATAGTTAAGGTCGTTTTTAGGGGTTTGTAACTACTATAGGAGGTTTATAGCATAGTGGTTAAAAAGCATTAAGCCATTCATAAGGCTAATAAAGAAAGAGGAACCGTAGGTTTAGGGTAGTAAGTAGAAGAAGCCGTTCTAGGAACTTAAAAAGTTATTTACTTAAGAGCTAGTCCTTAAGATCTATTAACTAAAGTTAGAAACGGTTGTTAAGACAGATATATTAGACTTTACACTAGGAGTATACTTGCTATAGAAGCACTAAGATATATGGCATCTAGTGGCGTACTATAGTCGGAAAATAACACCACTAGAGTTAAACTATGACATCTATAACAAGGAGTTATTAGGTATAGTTGCAGTACTTAGAAAATAGAGAGCATTCTTATAAGGTATAGAAAAACCATTTATAGTTAAGATAGACTATAAGAACCTTACTGGATTCCTAATAATAAAGGAACTCAACCAAAGATAGGTTAGATAGGCGGAAATGCTTATAGAATACTATTTCGAGATTTAGTATACCAAGGGTATAGATAACGCACAAGCAGATACTCTAAGTAGAAAGGCTAAACTACAAAGTAATAAAAAACCGTTAGGAGCTTTATTACAAAAAGATTAAGATAGATTAATTAGGTACAATTATCCAAAAATTATAGCAACTAAAGAAAGTTAGATCTATAAATTACTAAAAAGTAATTAGATATAAAAGATCTAAGAAGTATAGGTAGAGGATCTAGACTTAAAGTAATATAAAAACAGAGAAGCAACGTATATACCTAAGTCTATTATAGAGGAGTTTGTTAAGGAATTCTATAAGGGAATAATATAAGGATATAACGGAGCTATAGGCTTAGTGTTAAGACTTTAAGAGAAGTATATTATTTAAGGAATCTAGGGACTAGCAAGATAAGTTATAAAGGAATATTTAGATTGCTAAAGAAATAAACCAATAAGGCATAAACCGTATAGAGGGCTATAACCTATTAAAATACCAGGAAGACCATAGGAGGTTATATTATAGAACTTTATTGTTAAGTTACTAAAGTCAAAGGATTCTGTTATAGGACAAGATTATAACGCGATTTTAGTAATAGTAGATAAGCTTACAAAGTGGGGATACTTTATAGTATGCATAGAAGAGATATTAGTAGAGGATATTGCTAGAATCTATATAAAGGAAGTATTCGCAAGATACGGAGCACTAGATAAAATTATATTGGACAAAAATCCAAGATTTATAGCAGCATTTTAGGAGGTGTTTATAGCAGAATAGGGAGTTCGCGTAGTAACCTCTATAGCATATTATCTGCAGACGGACGGATAAACAAAAAGACTAAACTAGACACTAGAACAGTATCTAAGGCATTATATTAATCACGTATAGAATAATTGGGTATTGTTATTACTAGTTATACAGTTTGCATACAATACAACACTATAAGAAGGAATGGGGACATTACCATTTAAGGCGAATTACGGGTACAAGCTAAAAACATCATTATTGCTATATTAAGTAAAGAAAACAAGTAGCACAGCTAAATAAAGAATAGAGATGTTAATAAATCTTTATATAGACCTTAAAGAAACAGCTAAACTAGTACAAGAACGAATAAAAAGGTACTATAATGCTAAGAGATCTAAGGGACCAGATCTTAAGGAGGGAGATAAAGTATAGCTACTATATAAAAATTT
>Ga0307507_10005200_pt1 | contig 21734 bp, 13 predicted proteins | sample 7_EM_MG_FD_207223 | JGI IMG/M metagenome (GOLD analysis project Ga0307507, IMG submission 207223) | Populus trichocarpa ectomycorrhiza microbial communities from riparian zone in the Pacific Northwest, United States - 7_EM | ecosystem: Host-associated > Plants > Roots > Unclassified | place... | reverse complement strand
GTGCCCATAAGTTTCTTGAGAGAAGATTCCATGCACCTTGCGCTCCATTCTTTGAATGCATCTTCAACGCTGAATCTCTGTCCCTTTTCTGATTGTCTATGTAGACTACCCTTGAATATTTAAAGAATGCTCTCTTAGAAGATATTGAGAAGGTACTTTTGTTCATACTTATTCTCTGTTTATGCATTTCTCTTTTTGGATCAATTATTTGTTTTTTTTATCCAGCATTTTCTGAGGTCATACTTTCTGCAGATTTGGGCTGCAGTTGATGAGCCCGAGACTTTCAGCACTGCTCCTCTCGGAGAGTTTTTTAATGTATGAAAAATCACCTCCATCTCCGTACTGATGCCATTGGCATATATGCATCATTTGTTGCCTTTTTGTTTAACTTCCATGAACTTAATATGCTTCTAATTATTGATATGAAGGTGGAGATCACTGCTTTGCCTTACTATGAATTCCAAGAGAAGAAATTTAAAGAGCAGGTAGCTTTTCCACTTAGAAAGCAGTTTGTCAATCCTCAAAACTTTTGTCCTGAGTTCTTCCAGATTGTGCTGCTGCGTGTTTTCTAGAATTGATGACTGGAATGATTTGTAGCTTTGCATATGCTTACCAAATAATTGGAATTCAAAATCATTGGCTTTTGCATGAAGGGACAGAACAGCAGCATATTCCTGTCTTAGAGTTGAATTACAAGATAAAATTGAGAGTAATGTTACTTTGAAAGCCTGGTGCCTGTGGTTTCTCTCTCTTACTCTCTATTCCCTTCTTCTCTCTAGGCACTAGTCTCAGCTTTGATTTTACCTCCAAATTCTTCTAGACACGCTGGTAACAAATTAATTCCAATTCTGCATAAATTTCAAACCCTGAACCTAATTCTCCAACCCAAGCTTACCAAAAACCCTTTATGAGGCAAATACTCTTTTTTTTTTGGGATAATAGTCGAGAGTATTATTAAGAAAATGGCTAAAAAGATAATAGCCTAGCTTACAGAAGTTCTAGCTGGAAAGGAAAGAAAAAAAGAAAGCAAGAAAGCAAACACGCTTTTGAGGTTTTGAAACAGGGGAAGGAAAAATATGGGGGCAAAAGGAAAATACAATTGAATTCAGCTCCTCCTTTCTTCAGAACCGTTGGCATCACAGCTGTTATGAACATTCTCGCCAGCGAAGTCCGAAGAATTGGTATCAAGCCTCAGCCATAATGAGAAACTTAGGAGGACAAAGGAAAAACAGCTTTGAAGGTTTGGAGCAGCGCCATTAAAGATGGCATCATTCCGATGAAGCCAAAGATTCCACACAATGCAGGAGAAAAGAAGCTGCCATGAGAGATTTTGTTGTTTGCCTTTCACCAGAGAAAATAACCGTTGGCAAATACTCTTAAATACCCTACATCAATGCATTCAAGTCTCTTAGGAAAGGTTTGGTGGGAGTGACAGGCTGTGTTTCGTTTCCGAGAATTCGTCTTCAATTCATGTGGTTAATTTAGAAGTTGACTCTGGAGTCCATAATTAACCAATAATTAATTTTTATGCACGTTAAACTTGATAATCATGCATCACACACATTGGTGCTTAGCTTTGACTGGAGAGTGTTTAATAGTCATTAGGAGTGTCTGATGTAAGATTGACAAAATGAGCATTACGTCCTGTGATAAGATAATTTTATGGATCTGTGCATGTGGGAGCAATTAGGATAGGACAGCAATATCAAGTGAGAAATCTGCTTCGTAACTCCATTTTGCTGATAGCATTGACACTTACAGGTTGCTCAACTGAGGCAGCGGTTTGTCCATTCCATTTATCCAGGAGGTCTTGTTGGTGACAGGCAGGAAGTTGTAGCTGCTTCAGGATTTCCTCTTCATGCAGAAGAGATTTGGAAAAAAATAAAAGACAACAAGGATTTAGATCTTCCTGATGTCAAGGTTTATTAAAAACCATTTTCCTGTGTAAATATAAACCATCAGGTTTCATATGTAAATATACTTTTCATCTTGTTTATCAGGTCATGGTTGCCACTGTTCGATGTGAAGAGATTGCCGGGGGGAAGCTCAAATGCTTTACATCCGATAAGGTACTTTATTGAATCTATTTTCTAATTCAAATAATTTATAACTGTAATTTTATTAAGCTCAAATTTATTTCTTACAGGAATGGTTGAAAATGAAGGAAGCTGTTCAAGCTGGACCAGAATCAGGGTTTGGAAAAACTGTCAGTTCTATTTTGGAAAACTATCTTTCAGAGTAAGTATACATCATGGTGTCAATTCTATATGATGATGTGTTCACATTATAAGATCTGTGTGATATTTAATGTTAACTTACATTGTGTTTTGTTCGAAGATTCTTCAATATTAATACTTCTTCCGTCAGTTGATCAGTTAACTACATGCTTGTCTGTCTCAAAACGAAGAGTGGAAACTTTGAATTATGATCAATTAATAGTTATACTTTGGTTCGCGAAGTAATTGATTCCTACTTAAATTATCCGTTACTTCTTGTTCAACTTGATTTGGAATCTCTTATTTTGCATTTTTTCCCCAATAGATATGACAGGGAGGTAGTCTATTTTGATCAAGAAGTACGAAATGACAAACGGCGACAGTTGCTGTCAAATGCGTTGATGGTAAGGCCTTAGCATGTATATTTCCTCTTTTTAAGTTCTTAACCTCCCTGGTATTTGATCTTTTCTTTTGCTTTTTTTTTTTTTTGCGCCGGTGTTTTTGTATTTATATGTTTCTTATACTGATAAACTCAAATTTGCCAATATATTATGTAGGTGGTACACGATGCCTATAATACCATGCTGATGCATTTGTATTCAAACACAGTTAATAGGTTTAAAACTAGCCTGGAACAGTCACTGAATGAAGGACAAGAATATGTTGCTGCTATTCATCTCTGTTCCCAATCGTGCATGCTCGAGTTTGATCAAGGATGTGAAGGTATTTAGACTCCAAACACTGAAGATTTTTATTTTTTATTTTATTTTTTTCTTTTCTAAAAATCCAATATTAATTTATTTTTTCTTTGCCTTTGTTGTTACGTCTTATATGCATAAACTAAAGGATTCTTTTCGGACTTCATAATATTCTAAAGCAACTCCTCTTTCAATTGTTTTATCATTATATTCTTTTCTTAATTATAATGTTGAGGTACACTCTGGATGCTATTGTTATCAAGTATTTTTACCATCAACACATTTGACTCTGTGTTAAACTGTCAATCTTACATTTGTCTCGAGGGTCTGATTAAATTTCTTAGATACTGCTATTTAGCCTTCTGTTTGATCTCGGCATGCTCCTGTAATGGAAACTAGCTGCACTCAATGGGCAAGTAATATGACTGCAGAGATAGTTTAAACCTGAAGAAAAAACTTCATATCTAACTGATATGCATGAGTTATCAAACTCCCAAAAGAGCCCTGAATTAGTTTTATTCTCTCATGGACGATATAAAATCTTGTATCCGCTCTATCACTAGAATCAATGAAGGTATACAGGTAGTCAACATTCTCAGGATGTGTTCCTCCACCTCCTCTTCTTAGTTGACCACTTGCTTTTTGTACTCATGCAAATCTCAAGTTGTTACATTTTTCACTCTAAAAGTGATGCAGGCGGAAGCTAATAGAACAACAATAGCACTGCAAGCACATAAATTTTAATGAGTGAAAAGAACAGTAGATGTGAATCTTAAATTCATAATTTTATTCTTTAAAAATTGGTTGCTTTCTCAATAAATTTACATGTCCTTTATAAAGACTAGGAAAACCTACATCTACCAGGAAACAACCTAATGTCACCAAATATCTGAAAACATAAAGGAAATTAAAACAAAATCCAAAATAATAATGATAAATCTAGAAAATCCTAGGAAAAAATCAAAATTGTCGCAAATAGTAATTTATGGGCCTAATTCTAAAAGATTTAATAGTTCAATAAGCGATAGAGTAGCTTTTCGTAGGAAAACGGTCTATAGAATCACCTAGAAAAATTTGAACCCGACTCAATAGTCGGATCTTCCGTTATCTCAGTTTTAAGGTGCTAACCTAGTCTGATGTGACTAGACCTCCTCTTGTGTCTAGACTTGTCTTATTGGTCCATGAAAACATTTGTTAAGCTATCTATGTAGTGTCTATGTCAGATCCTCATCTAGTAACGTAAAGTCCTCACTTGAATGTGTTTCTATAAACTTGTCTGCATCAAGAAGATTAATGCTAGTTTAATGGATACTTCATTGAACAAAGTAACTTAGTGGACAAAATAAAACACAGCGACTACAACTTTTTAAGATGTTGCTTTTATAGCTTGTCCTGAGCATCTTTCATCTACTAACTCATTTTCCTAGATTTGGTACGTTACCTTCAATATTGTGCTCTTTCAGATGCTGCCATTCAACAGAGTGAGTGGAATGCTTCAAAATTCCGGGAAAAACTTATATGCAATATGTTGTCAGAAATGCTGGCAAGTTACGAGGTATTTCCTTCACTGATATCACAATCTGTTAGTGTTCTTGGTGGTATGCATGTCACTCTACTCAATCGAATTATCAAATCTTGATATGTCACTCCTGCATAGAAACAAATAACCCATGCGCTTGCCAAAAGAGTAGAATCCATATTGGAAGCTGGTGAAAGAGATACATGGGCATCAATAAGAGATGTTTTTGAGTGCAACACTAAGGAAGCTATATCAGAGTTTTCAGATGCTGCTGTTAGTTTCAATTTGAACAGTTCTGAAATAGACACTAAATTGCAACATTTGAGGGAGCATGCCAGTAATTTAGTGGAGATGAAGCCAAGAGAAGCAGCAGATGCAGGGAGAGTTCTGAGGCGCATGAAGGATAGGTACATTACATAATTGCAGCTGTTTTCTTTTTCCCTTTTGTTTTTTTATTAAAGCTTTGGAGCGTATTCTAGGTTTTCACAGGTCCTCAGACATTACGGAAACTCAATGTCATGGTATAATTGGACTAGGGAAATAAAACTTGATGAAATTGAAAGGAACGCGCTCTCAGAGGTGACATTGCCTAGATTTTGTATAATTAATGGCCGCTGGGATGCTTAAATGGTTAAACTTTGAGTTACCTCTGAATGTCTCCCAATTATTTTGTTATAGTCTTTGAGAATACTATCAATCATGGCGGCTATGCGCTTCGATGAAATGCCTGATCATATTTTTTTACTATGGATAGAACTGTTCCTGATCCATCTTTGCAAAATACGCTCATGGGAGCTAAACTGGACCCCCTTGCCTCAGACACATTGGAAGAGGTAACAGTTGGTGAATGCGTGCTAAGTTATATTTATGCATGCTTATTGGTATGCAAATGTAATGCATTTAGTTTTACACGTCTCTGTGTCAAACTGGTTTCACATAATAATCAAATATGAGCAGGTTTCTCCAGAAGCTACCACTCTCCTTAAACCAGAGGACTGCAAATCATTGTGGATGAATTTCATAGAAAAGATAAAGCCTATGATGACCGGAGCTAGATCCCGCCAGGTATATTTTACTCTGGTATCACATTACATGTTCATTTAGTAATTTGATTGCATTCACAATATCTGTTTGAATGTAGTTTTTACTAAAAACAAAAACTTTAAAATTAATTTATTAGAACATTTTCGGTTTATCATTTGCCATCTTCAATTTATATACCAATTAAAGTTCCTATACTTCTAAACTTAAGCACTGAAACCAAAAAAAAGCTTTAAGCCGATTAAAGATTTTATGACTAGAAATTTATGCATCACTCGAAATGTAATACATGGTGTTTCCTTCAGGATGGTCACAGGAAAACTGGAAGCTATGCAGCTGCTGCTGTTGCTGCTGCTGCTGCTGCTGCTGCTGCAATTGTTGCTGCTGCTGCTGCTGCAATTGCTGCAGCAGTTGCTGCTGGTGGGGCTGCTGCGGCAGTAGCTGGGGCCGTGGTGGGGCTGCTGCGGCAGTAGCTGGGGCTGCCGCAGTGTTAAATGCAGGGGTTACGACTTTCATGAGAGTGATGAGGCTGTGACAACAGTAATAATGACAAATCCACACTTGTGGACAGTTTATATTTGTGTGTCCGACTATCCATGCAACATGTTATGGTGAATCTGATGAAAGAAGTTTGTTTGTAATTTGATAAGTCGTACTAGTAATAATATCATCAGTTTCTACAAATGGTAATCAACAATGGTAAAAATATTTTCATTTTCTACAAATGGTAATCTTGCAAATCTCTCATCATAGATATCGAATTTGGTATTGTAGAGTAATAATCAATGGAGGTAGAAGGAGGAAACTTTTAATATGATATTTTCGGTAAATAATTAATCTCCAACTTTCTTTGTATCTTGGTAATAAAATCATAACTCTTGTGAACAGAAAAGTTCCTGATCCATCTTTGCAAGATACGCACATGGTAAGAGGTTATATTCAAGTACGCATATTGGTAATGCAGATTGCTTTTTCCATATTTTGAACTTGTGGATAATTTTTATTCAGACCCAATCCCATAATATGGTAATGTCAGCCCATATGCTAGAACCCACATAAGCCTTATCCAAGGAAAATATATGGGCCCAGACCAAAACATCTCATAACCCGATGGAAAAAAACGCATAGGCCTGTCAAGGCAGCCCAAGCTTCTTTAAAATAAAAAACCAAACAAGAGGTTTATTTATATCCTTGACCCAAGAACAACTGGCGAAACGGATTTTAATATTGTGATTGTGAAGACTAATAAACCAAGTATTTGGCAGAATATACCCAGAAAAAACCACAGAGAAAAGACACTGAATTAAAGCCAGTTGTTGTATAAAACAAGAGACAAATGTAGATGCAATGAATTTGTTCAAGGACGGAGATTCTTCCCAATTTAGACATTTTCTCCAACACTTTTATTCACACACGGTTGCCAATTTAGAAAAGACACTGAATTAAAGCCAGTTGTGGTATAAAACAAGAGACAAATTTAGATGCAATGAATTTGTCTGTCATTACCCAGTTGTCATTACCCTGTAACTTCCTAAATTTAGAAAAGACACTAAATTAGGCCTTTAAACAGTAAATGCAATGAAGAACAACCTCCGTCTATCATTACCCTGTAACTTCCTCCATTGAGAAAGCCAGTTGTTGTGCTTTAAAAATGTAAACCTACTGTGTTGCTTATAGAGACAGGGACCCGCATTTTGGGGGTGATTTTTAGAAAATAACAATAAAAATAATTCATAATAATGAATATGTGTGGAAAATCTCTATAATAATGAACTTGAAGTAGCTTCAGAAATGCGTCTTCATCAAGGGATTTGAAGAACTTAGGTGAAAGTTCTAGCTAAAAAAAAAAGAATAAGGAAAACTCAAGTGAAAAGTGTACAGATATTTGAGGACTGTCCCGTGACGGCTTAATTGGTGAAAGGGATCGATCAAGTCAAGTCAAGATAGAGAGATTAAAAAAATAAAAATCCCATTGGACATTATTAATTTTTGTTTTCTTATGAATTTATAAACCAACTTGATTACAACCTATTTAATTTAATATAACCATATTGCTAACTTAACTACCTATAAAATTTGTATATAAATTGACTTAGAAGGATTCGGTCGCGGAGTCACATTTTTATATTCACACGTGGATGGCTAACAAGTGCCAATTTAGATGCGGAACCCAACGTGACCTCAGCTGGCCCTCAATTATTCGACCTCAGCTGGCCCTCAATTATTCGCTCACGGGTTTAGATTTAGTTTTCCTTTTCTGTTTTAAAAATATTTTTGAAAAAAAATTAAAATTTTTACTTTTTTTATATTTTTAGATTATTTTAATATGTTGATATTAAAAATAATTTTTTTTAAAAAATTATTTTAATATAATTTTAAATAAAAAACATTTTTTAAAAAAAAACAGTATAATATTCTTTTAAAATCTCACAAGAGCCCACGGTATTTAAACAGCATATTCAATGAATGGCAAACTCGGTCTATCGTTACCCTGTAACTTCCTCTGCTGCTGATAAAGCCAGTTGTTGGATTCAAAGTGTTCTGCTTTAAAAAATGTAAACCTACTGTGTTGCTCATAGAGAGAGGGACCCGCATTTAATAACAACATAATGAATATGTGTAGAAAATCTCTATAATAATTCATCATAATGAACTTGAAGTAGCTTCAGAAATGCGTCTTCATCAAGGGATTTGAAGTAAAAGTTCTAGCAAAAAAAAATAATAATAATTAAGGAAAACTGAAGTGAAAATTGTACAGATATTTGAGGACTGAAGTGTAAATCCCGTGACGACTTACTTGGTAACAATAGGGGTGAGCAAAAAAAATTGATTAAACTGAGAAAACCGAAAAAAATAACAGAAAAACCAAATCATGAAAAAAAAACAAATTAAATTAATTAGAATATTTAAAAAAATTTTCGGTTCGGTTTCATAAGTCTGAAATCAAAAAACCAAACCGAATCAAAATTAATAAAAAATAAATCGCAAAAAACCGAGTCAAACCGGAAAAAAAAAACTCATTAGACATTACATAAAAAAACCCAAAAAACAATATAGTTTTTAGTTTTTAATATAAAATAATCTAAAAATTTGCATGGAGCCTTCTAATATTGATGCCTTAGCTTGGGTTAAAATTTCAGAATTTTTGGAGAAATTTAAAAATTTGATGAAAAATCACAATTTGACCTGTTTTACGTTGTTGGACATAATTTTCAATACGACCATCAGATTTAGTTGAAATTTTACGAGGAACCTTAAAATATAGTGAATAAAATCTGGTTAAAATTTTAGGATGAACAAATCTTGGTAGTGTAAACAAAAAAAATAAGGACCGTCAAATATAAACAAAATAATTCATTAAGGGTAAGTTGGTTATTTACCATTAAAAAATAAAACAAATCAGCTCTCCCTTTCTTTTATATGTTAACAACTGGGCAGAAATAGAAAGGAGAAAGAAAAAAAAGAAAAGGCGAGAGAGAAAGAGAGAAAAGTAAGGAAAAAACATAAAAAAACCAAGGAAAAAAATAAAAAAAAAAGTAAGAGAATAACTTTGTAAAATTACAAAGTCCAACTTATAAAACACTAATTTAAGGAAGAAGAAATTGAGAGAGGGAATTTGGCTAACCTTGGGAGAGAAGATAAATTCGAAGAAAGTCACTTAGTTACGCATGAGAAGTTTGCATTTAATGTTTGATCTAGATGTTTTTAAGCTTACTTGATTAAGTTAGGAAGTAATTCATAGAATTTTACTTTAATTTCCCTTAAATCCTTGATTCTTGAACTTAGATTTTTTATGGAAATTTGGAGAAAATTAGAAGGGGAAGCAAAATTATGAAGTTAAAGTGGAATAGCATGAAAACTAGTTGAAATAACAAGTAAATGAAGAAAAATTTGAGGGAGGAAAAGGAAGATGATATTTGGACAAATGAAGGAAAAGTGAAGGAATGAGTTTTGATGTTAATGTTTAGGAAACTATGTTTAATCATGATATTTGAAATATGTAAGAAAGACTAAATGAAGAAATAACATTGAATATAGTTCAATTTAAAAGAGAATTGTAGTTAAAAAGAAAGCATGAAGACAAGATATTTAGATTGTGTTTGAATATAGTTCTTACATATGTTTAGATAATTTAAATAATATGACGTGAAGGCATAAAGAATAGAAGGATTATTTGATGGAGGAATTATGAAAATAAAGCAAGAAAAGAAGTAACTTGATTTAAATATGTGGTTGTATGTAAAACGATGATATTATATTCGAGAATGAATTTTTATCATAACGAATAAAAATAATAATTAAATTACGTGCTTTGTGTTTCGGCACGTAAGAAAAATATTGATGGACTAATGATATAATGACATTTAATTGATTCAGGAGTTGTATCTGGAGTTGGTTATCAGACAGGAGAAGCTGGGCTATCATGAGCAGAAGGTAGGTGATTCATCACTTTCTTTTAAAATTCGAAGTTTCATTATTAGTTATGAGTTGTTTTATGACATATTGATATGGAAAAAGTAGAAGAAGAAACTTGTTTATAATTTAATAGGGATGTTGGGTAATTTGTATGAAATTACTAGTTTGATTGGTTATTAAAAGAAAATAGCCGGATGTTGGGTAATTTGTATGGAATTATCGGTTAGATTGGCCTGAATTTCATCGCACATAACACCATGACATGCCTCATACCTATTAGCATCAAAGAAGGCAATGGGCTCAGAGGTAGGAGAGGACATTATCGGAGAGATAAGTGCAACACAGGAGGCTGCAGATGCTGTGAGAAGTGTAGTTTTCGACAGCAGTGGGTGAAGAACCATCAGATGCTGATGGGCGGCAGAACGAGGGGGAGAAGACTCTAAACTGGGAAGCAGCTGAAGCAAAAAAGAGGAGAGATCATCAAAGAGTTGTAGACTTGCAGAGGGATCTACCAAAAAACCTGTGTTCACAGCAGTAGATGAAAGAGAGCTTGCCATAGAATATGTGCTGGCGGTAGTAACAGACTTGGAAAGATACAATTCTGAAGAAGGAGAACTTGTGCATGCATAATGATCATCAGAAAAACATGCAGATGGTGACATAAGGGCATGGTTATGTGATGGTGGTATGGTGGCAAATAATGGTGAGGAAGTGGGTGGTTGTGTCTGTGGAGCAAGAGGTGCAACAGAGCTACTAGGAGGGGTGAGTGGCGGGGCTGCTGGGTGAAAAATAAGGGAGGTAATCAAGGTGGGCAAATGTGTAGGCTGGGTAGAGATGGATGTGAGTGGAGTTATTTGTTCAGATTTTGCAAGCAGAAACACATTTTCATGAAAACAAACATGACGAGAGACGTATATACATTGAGACGCTAAATCAAGACAACAATAACCAAGATGAGAAGAACTATACCCTAAGAACACATATGGAGATGAACAGAAATCCAACTTATGAGCATGGTATGGACCCAAAAAAGGAAAACAGAGACACCCAGAAGTACGTAGAAAATCATAATCAGGTGTACGATTAAACAAACATTCAAAAGGAGAATGATTTTGGAAGATAAGAGTGGGCTTGCGATTTGATGAGATATACTGATGATTCAAATGAATAATTTTAAAATTATAACGGGGCATTGCCTTGTCCTAAAAGGGTAAGACATGTTTCAACAATATGACAATGGCGACGCTCGACGTTGCCATTTTGCTCATGTGTATGAGGACAAATTAACAGGTGATGAATACCAATAGTTTGAAAGAAACTGTTTAACTTGTGATATTCACTATTCTAATAAGTTTGAACAGATTTAATTTTACAGGAAAACTAACGCTCAACAAACAGTTGGAAACGTTGACATATAGAAAACACATTTGATTTGGCAACAAGAGAATAATACCATATATATTTTGTATGCGCATCAATAAAGATAACAAAGTAATGAAAAATATCAAAGGAAAACATAGGAGCAGAGCCCAAACATCACTGAATATTAAATCAAGTGGAGCTAAAGTTTTATGACTCATAGGTCGCAAAGACAAGCGGACAAGCTTGACATTAAACAAGAAAGCACCTAGAAGTACACATTATTTTATTTTCAAAAACTAACAAATTGAAAATACCGGAAGTAGGATGACCCAATTGACGATGCCACAGATCAGTAGTCGCAGAGACGTAAGGAGACCAATACGCTTAAGGAATAGTAGTGGCAGAAGACTCAGAAAGAACATAGAGACCATCAATACTCTGACTGGAAAGGAGCACTGCTTTGGTGCTGAGATCATTTACATAAAACATAGAGCGAGTGAAATTCAAAATAAACATTATTATCACAACAAAAATTTTGAACAGATAGCAATGGTTTGGTAATATAAGGAACATGAAGAACGTTAGATAACGTAAATATGCGTTTAGGGGACCGTAACATGGTATGCCCAATATGAGATATGAAAAAACTTTTACCGTCACCAACATGCAAGTACTCATTACCAAGATAGGGAGCAGAATTGATCAGAGTTGCAAGATCAGGAGTAATGTGTTAGTTCGCACAGTATCTGAGAACCAACTACCTGCAGAAACGAAACCAACAATAAGATGAGCAGAAGAGTAGTGGCTGCTGCTACGAAATTGAGCACATTAGTGGGTATGATAACTATGCTTTGGATATGATTGGACCTACAAATTCCCACAGAAGGGTTAAATTGTGGAGTAACGTTTCTGTCTCACTTTCATTCACTGGCGGTTGGGTTGGGTAAACATACATCTGACAAATATAAAAATGAAGAACAAGTACCAATTATTGAGTATCTATAATTAATTAATTCAAGTTAAAAATAAACCAGCTTAAATGCTTGAATATAATTTCTAAAACAAATTAATTTATATTAAAAAATATAATTTTTTAAAATATTTTTTAAACACAAAAATAAATAAATACCTACTCCGGTTAAACTTTCGATGGATCCACGGTGAAAATCTGAACAATTTCTTGATAGGGCAGGATCGAAATTGAAGTCCTTCTGTAGAAACAAAAAATAAAATTTAATTGTAGGATTAAAATTGGAGTCAGTGGTTTTGGACAGGCAGGCCAATCCACTCGAACGCAAAGGAGTAGAGAGAGACTACTCGTTCGGATTCCTCGCAAGATGCCTCGAATCGACAGGTGACTTTGCTTGAATTTTCAAAGTGGGCGTTCTCTCCTCAGTCAAACCCAATCCAAGTTATGTGCCACTTGTCTAGTAATACTGTACACAGCAGAATTCTAAGACCTTATAGTCCTAGCTGTCAAGTCTACCTTAATAGTGTCCCTGTTTTTCCACATGGTGGTGTGCGCTTACAAAATCGAAAATCGAAAGTGGAGTTGTCTATAAAATCCCTTCCATCCCTTCTCTTCTCGTACGTAAAATTCTTGTTCCTTAAACACACGTCTAAAGCTGTTGGGCTGAGTTATACAATAATAATGGCGGAAGATTGTTGCAGCTTCCAACTCATTAGCGGTGCCGGTGTCTTAAACGTGGAAGGACTCGAAAACTTCACGAGGACCACCAACCTCGCACAGCGTCGTCTCTCCTATGCTGCTGTTGCAGTTATTGGCCCCCAAAGTAGCGGTATACTTGCAAACTTTTTTCTCTTATGTACAATTAATAACAAGAGTCACATTTTCTTTTTCTTTTGTATCAATAGTGGTTAGATATTTGCTGTAGTGATCTGTACTGTATATGTGTGTTTATCGCACACTTAGCATGCAGAGAAAGCAAGTAAATTGTTTAATTTGCCTTCTTTGGTGAACAGGGAAGAGCACCCTCTTGAATAAGCTCTTTCGGACAGATTTCACGATGATGGATGCATATGAAGGAAGGTTTGGTGTTTTTAATTTGTTTTAGAAATGAGGATTCGTCTATATATTCTGGTTTTGCGCCATGATATGAAAGATGGTTTAATTAGCTAATATTTTCAGGGGTCAAACAACCCAAGGGATTTGGATTGGGAAGGGTATTGGTATTGAGCCTTTCACAATTGCCATCGATGTGGAGGGATCGGACAGCAGCGAAAGAGGCCAAGTATAAATTAATTAAGCTTGCTTTGCATCTAACATTACTTGATTTTGTTGTACAGAAAAAAATCGATTGATTGTTTTAAATAATTAGCTGTGCTTAATCGCCAATGGTGATTTCTTTGTCTAGCCCCAAGTGTTCAAAAAGTTTGCTTTCGACTTTCTAAGATTGTACTTTAAAACTAGTATCTACATATGGTCATTATGAAATAATCACAGTCTATTCTTATATATATATAGGAAGGTGTAACATAATTGATATGACGCCATGGCTTTAATTATTAGTAGCTACATATGGTCATTATGAATCATAAACTCTTAATTAAGCCTTTATTAAGTTAATTAATTTAGGTAGAGTTTTAATTGTAATAATTTAAATTCAATAAAATTATTCTATTACTTGTGTTTCTATCAACAATATTGTTATTAGAGATTTAATAGCGAGTGTCAAATTAATTCCACATATTATAGTTACGGTACTGCAATTTAAAGATTAATTTTATGATATCTGCTTTCAGGACGGCACAACAACATTTGAAAAGCGAAGTGCTCTCTTTGCTTTGGCAATTGCTGACATTGTAATAATAAACATGTGAGTTTAATTATTCCCAATATTTTCGTATCCTTATTTCTAATTTGTGAATATCTTCCCCTTTATTTTTGCATCTAAAATAAAGCACACATATACCAGCAAGATACTGGTAATTGGGGCAGGAATTAAAATGAATATTACAATCAAGCTATTATAAGTTCCTCGCTTTTGTTTAAGCTCTCCTTTGCTAAACAATCAGCCACGACACATGCTGGAAAGTCAACGAATTCACAATTAGCAGTTAATTTCCATTGGCAAGAATCAACTCGTGTTGAATTATTATTGTATACAGGTGGTGCCATGACATTGGTCGAGATAATGCTGCCAGCAGACCCCTTTTGAAAACAGTTTTTGAGGTACCCTAATCATTTGCCTTTGAGCCTATTATAATATTGAATCCGAAGGATCAATGATATCCCAATGACTACCGTTTACATGCAGGCCATGACGCGTTTATTTGGCGCCCGCAAAACAACCCTGTTGTTTGTTCTACGCGACCAAACACCGGTAGTGTTTAATTTGTGCTCTGTCCCTAAACATAGATTTACATCGTTTAATTACATCTGTGTCTCTTAGTGTTAATCTGTCATATATTAATATATACGGGTGAATCTGTCTCTTCTGAGTGTTCATGTAGACTCCACTTGAACGTCTAAAACATATTCTGAGGCGAGATATTGATCAGGTGCGATATTGTTCATGTACTCTCCCTTGATCATTGTGAGACAATTGTTGTAAAATAATTCCTCTTAATTATGCACGTTCTTTACTCTTCTAAATTATACAGATATGGGCTGCAGCTGCTAAATCCAAGGCTCAGACTCTGGGTGATTTTTTTAATGTGGGTTGATTTCATCTTCCTTGTCTATGATATTATTATTATTATTATTATTATTATTATTATTATGGTTCTTTGACAAATGTTAATTAAAGCTTTGTCTTTCTGTTTTTATTATTAATATATCTTTTTCATTTATTTTTTTAATGAAATTAAGGTGGAGATCATTGCTTTGCCTAACTTTCTATACGAGAAGGAGAGGTTTAATGAGCAGGTAAGTTTAAGTAGCTTTTTTTTTTTCAGGGTGAGGAAGCATTATGTACGGATAAGGTATAAGTTGAGATCCATCGTAGGACGACAAGCTAGAGAGAAAACTATTAGATTCACATTACTAGTGATCAGGAATTTACTTGAATTGTATATTAATTAAGTGCAAGCCTTAATTACCAAATTAAAAATGGTGTTTATGCCTAAATCGTACCACAGAACCCTTGGTGTCATTAAACCGAATCGTCTATATTAATTAAGTAAAAGCCTAATAATAATAATAATAATAATGTAAAGAGGAGGAGGAGTAGGAGGTTGTGTTATTCTCATTTTATAGATCTTTAATCCACTCTATATTCTATTTTTTAATGCAAATATATCAAAATACTTCTAATTATATTTTTCACGAATGATGATAATTTTATTTTTCACAAATATTGACATTAAATGATAGCATTAAATTTATAACTAGTAATACAACTAACAGAAGTCTTGTTTTGTAATGAAGATATTTAAGTTTTATCATATTTTTAATAATCGCTTATCACCATACTTAATTTTTTAAAACATTTTTCCTTTTATTGTTAAATATTATTTTTATGATTTTAAATATTATATACCAATAAAATATTTATTTCCTAACATATCATATGGTAATTAAAATTCTGAAAGCTTCAATTTATATACTTCTTATTTTTTATCTGAATTAATTTAAATTTTAGTAATTAGAAAATACTATTTCAATAAATTTTTAAAATGTGAAAAAAAATTCAATAAATTATACTAAAGATAAAGGGTAATTTAGTCTAAGAATAAATCTTATAATAGATGTTGCACATGTGCAGTGTCACAATAATCATTCTCTTGGGTCAAGATAATCCGGAACAATGTAAGTGGAAAGGACAAAGAATAGAAATTTCTTGTTTTTTTATCAATAGAAAAAAAAACAATTTATATCAAGTATTTTGGTTATTAGAAACTCTAACTGGTTTTAGAGTGGTTTATATTAAAAAATTGATGAATGATTTTATATAACTCCTTAAAAGGTTGAGTGGTTTCTTGATTCAAACCCTTAAATGATGTCTTTTGTGATGTATTTTACAGGTTGCTCTGCTGAGGCAGCGGTTCATCCATTCCATCTCTCCAGGAGGTCTTGTTGGTGATAGGAAGGATGTTCAACCTGCTTCAGGGTTTCCCCTTCGTGTAGAACAGATATGGAAAACCATAAAGGAAAACAAGGATCTGGATCTTCCTGCTTTGGAGGTTTATTTAAATGCTGACTTCTTTTGCAAAAAATATTCATTTTAATTAGATTTTCTTGTGTGAATATGTTTCTCCACTTTGTTTGCCAGGTGATGGTTGCCACATTTCGATGTGAACAGATTGCCAAGGAGAAGCTCAGTAGCTTGAAATTGGATGGGGTATTTCTTTTTTCTTGGTTTCTTCTTTCAAATGTTACTGCACAACCTTGTTGTATAATTTATATCACTCAATAATATCAAATTGATTTTATTCAGACTTGGTTGGCAATGAGTAAAGCTCTTAAATCCGGCCCCGTATCAGAGTTCGGGAAAAAGCTCAGCTCTATTTTGGAAAGCTATCTTTCTCAGTAAGTTACATCTTGCTGTAAAATGTTCATTAAAATTTCAATATTATTTTTAATATAGATATTAAACTCATGAAGATTTTTATTTATTTAAATCACTATAAGTTTGAGAAGGCATGTTGAGGAAACAAATAAAAATAGTATATTTTGGATTGAAATGCAATCAATACAATTATTTATGCAAAAATCAACCATGAGGGGTGTATTCAACTGGTCTGATCTTGCGTTTATTCTCTAAAGGTCATCAATTCGAGTCCTATAAATCCCGGGATCACTAGAGGCTTATATATATAGTCATTAACTTTAAGCTCGTATGATTAGTTGAGGTGCACACAACCTGACCCGAACACACACATTAATCTAAAAAAATTATAAAAAAAATCAAGTATTACATGATGAAATCATGAATTTTGAATAATTAAATATTATAATTTATTTTTATAATTATTTGATTGTATTTTTATATATATGTTTTTAATTGGTTAATTGTAATGACACATTCTATTAATAAAGTTTGTTATTTTTAACGGATATAATTTAGGGGAGTCTCTAATATTATTTATGGACCATACAATATTGCTTTTTGAATAGATATGACAAGGAGGCGATGGATTATGAAGAAAGCATTAGAAAAGACAAACAGCAACGGTTAGAAACAGAAGCACTACAAGTAAGGCCTTAATGTGTGAACATTTTCCTTTTATGATTTTAATGTACTAATATTAAAAATTATTAAAAAAATTATTTTAATATATTTTTAAATAAAAAATACTTTTAAAAAACAATAATGCCTGCAATATTTTTCTATTTTGACTTGAGATAGTCACGGTTGCCAGTGATTAAGTTTCTGGTCTGTGATGTAGTTTGTATACCCAGCTTATGCTGCCATGCTGCAACATCTACGTTCTACTGCACTGAAAAGCTTTAAGACTAGGCTGGAAAAGACGGTGAAGGAGAAACGAGGAGATGGATTTGAAGAGTCTGTTGATAATTGTGGTTGGTTCGGCATGCTCGAATTTGAGAGAGGATGTGAAGGTAATGTAATGTTGTATATGCACATATCATCTGTTTTTTTGTTTATTTTATTCTCTTAAAACTTGGGATATTATATATATTAAACTATAACTAAAAGGAGTCAGTGTTTTACTGTGGACTGCACTGTCCAGTCCACAGTAAAACACTGACTCCTTTCTTCTCTTTTTTTTTTTTTTTTTTTTAAGGTTTTATATTTTTTTTTTGGTGTTTTTTTATGGGTTTTGGGTTTTCTATGCCTTTAATGGTTGTTTTTTTTTGTTTTTTTTTTGTGTATTTTTCTTTTAATGAATTTTTTTTGTTTAATTTAGTTTGTTAATGTTAATTTTTTTATTTAGTTATCAGATTTTCATAACACGGATCCCGGATTTGACGGGTTAACCTGGTTTAACGAGAACTATTGACCCACAGCATCGCGCGGGTCATGTAACTAGTATATATATATATATAGACACGCACACACTACTTAGTTAGTTTGTTGTATATTAATACCCTGCTCTCTATCAGATGCAACTATAAAAAAAAGGATTAGTGGCTGGCTTGCTGAAAAAGTCAATGTCAAGGATAGACTTCGCGGGGACATAGAGACACTTAAATCCAATAAGAAAGCCGAATATAAGGTAATTTCCTTGGTATTAAAATCCATACCATCTTTCCCTTGTATCTTTGTGACTTATTGTAATTTAATTTTGGGTTCTTGTACAAACAAAAATAAATAAAAATATATACACATATATATTCAGAAGGGAAAAATAAAAAAAAAATAACAGTGAAAAAAAAATCAAAACATCCAGAAAATAACTAAAAAATTAGTTGAATAGTTTAAAAATACAAAGATTGAAATTTGATTGTATATTTTGTTGACTAAGAAGAGACTTGTTTATAAAACAAATCAATTTGAAAAAAAAAATTCAAAATCAAATATTTATGAACTCAATTAAATTTTATTAAAAGTTTAATTGAATTTATACAGGGTATGGTTAAAAAAAATTAATTTTAAAATTAAAAAAAATTTACTGGTAAAAAAACAAAAAATAATTATATTTTTTTTCTGAAAAGTAAATAGACTACTGCAACACCGCACTGCATAAGGGCGACATGCCTAGTAATGCATATCCGAGTTTGGCTAAGAGGCACTTGTACGCCTAGTCCAGGCCGGCATAGGCTTTGATAAATTTCTTCAATTTTGTGCTCAGTTAGTTATTTTTTTTTTAAAAAAATCTTGTTAAGATTTATCCCTCTTATTTTTCTACACCTTTTGTTTTTTACATAGTTTTAAGATCCGGTCCGGTTCAAGATCTAAGTTCCAGATTCTGACTGGATCACCGGGTTTTGACCTGATCACCTAGTTAACCGGTTCATTTTTAAAAAAAAATCAAAATAACATCGTTTTAACAAAAAAGATCAACAGGTTTGCAACCGGGTCTTGACTGGGTCTTGCCAGGTCAACCCACCGGGTCACACCGAGTTTTTCTTTCTCCTGTTTTTTCTTCAACCCGGCCCGGTTCTAGCCTTGGATCAGCCAAGTTCTGGGTCGATTCGCTAGGCCGGCCCGGGTTTTAAAACTATGGTTTTTCAATATAATTTCTACATCTTTGGAATTTTTAATATCTTTCTTTAAATACTTCACCATGACGTTGATTTTCTTGTTCCGACTCCCAATCATCCAAAAACATATATTCAAGAATTTATGTTGCCTACTGATTAAATTCTTGCATACTGAGATAAATTTAGAAAATTATGAGATTCGCAATTTCATACAAAATATATTCAAATAAAACATTATATATTTTTTTGAAATATTCTACTTAATAGTCACGTAATACTTGGTGTTTTCTTATGAAGTCTGAAAGGAAGAAAATCAAGGAAGAAAAAATTAAGAAAGGAGCAACTACGACTGCGGGGGTCGTGGCGGGGGTGACGGTGGGGGCGGCAATGACGCTGGTTAGTGATCCAGTCACGGCAAGTGCAACAGGGATAGGGGTGTCGACTGCAACAATACAGCTAATTGATATTGCGCGTGATATTTTTCGTAGAAGTTAGTTAATATTTAATGTACCAAATCTTATGGTCTGCTCGTGTTGATTTCCAGCTTTGTTTAATTAAGTTTTTATGTTATATTATTTAAACATGTGATTATATAAATGTTATTTTTTAATTAAGTGTTCTTGTTCATTTTCATTTTTTTATTTTTTATTTGAATGCATCAAATTTTATTATTTGAAGGCATTAATTTTTAAATTTTCTTATTATCAAATTTTTTTATTAGATTATGCCAAATTGACATATGGTTATTAAATTGCTGGTATTTTCACCTAGTGAACATTTTACTTCATTTCTAACAAGTCTTTATATTTTTAATTTTTTTTTTCTATTTGAATGCATATACTTTAATTTTTTCTATTTGAATGTATGTACTTTTTTTATTTTTTATTTGAGCTTCTATACTCTTAAAAATTTCTCAACGAGTGCTATTAATATTGAAATTCGACAAATATCCACTTTCTAATCTTATATGGGTCAAACTTTATCAAATTAACATGACAAAAGGAAATGAACTCTATTGGTCATGGCATATCTTTTAGGAGCTTACTTTTTTTAGTTAAGATTGTTTCTAAATATTGTTTCTTGATATTGTATCAAAAACATATTAGCCCAACATTCACAAGTTTACCCTATTTTTTAATAAATATTAAAAAAATTCAGTACAAGTTAATAATAAGTTTATACAAATTTCAAATCAAAATTCATTTAATATAAAGTTTATTAGAAGTAAGGTTTTCACTTTAAAGTACACATTTTTGGTGATAATATGTGTCAATTCATTTATGTCAATCTTTCGATGTATGCTTGGAATTAAAAATTAGACGGTATAAAGCATTTTTAATACTTAAAGATTTGCCTTCAACTCAATAGGTTAAATTCTTATATTGAAACACACACACACAAAAGGGATGAAATATTTATACATTAAAAAAATTCCCTTCAACCCAATATGTTATTTTTTTTTATTAAGATCTGTTGCACCTAACATCATCAATAACCTTTAAATTTTAAACAAAAATAAAAATAATATAGGACATCTTGTTCTTAAAAAGAAAAATATTTGGATTAAAGAATCGACATATAATATTACGGTCACTAGAAATTTTAACTGATCAATAAAGATTATATGATACGAAACTGATTATATAAAATAAAAAATATTATTACCCCTTAAGCGTCTTACCTAGGATAGGCTGCATTACTGGTTTTGTCTTAAATTGCTAAGAATTTATTGTATTATATTTTTTATAGTCTATCTATAATAATCTTGATTTTGATACTAGTGAATATTCAACTAGAAATATTTTTTATTTTGATATTAGTAAATATTACGTGAAGAAAATGTATAACATCCATGACTTTAATTTCAGTGAATATTGGAGTTCCGAATAATTTATAATTTTAGTGTTCATATTTATAATTATGACATTAATAAATATCAAGAATATTCTCAATTTTGATATTAATGAATATAATATTCATGACTCTAACATAATAAAATAAATTTATTTGAATAAATAAAAGAAACTATATGTATATTGGATGTTGGCTTTTTAATGTTTGCAAAGTTTCATTGGATTTTATAAACATGTTATAAAATTTAAAAATACATGGAAATTTTTTTTTAATATACTTTTTTAAAAAAATGCTAAAAAGCTAATGCTTAAACATGCATAAGATTCTATAAAAAAAAAAATTCATGAAAAGCAAATGTTTTTTTTAAACAATGTCAGAAAATATCACTTTGATTTTTTTTTATTACTCTGCCACATGCAAACGAAAAGAAAAATTAGTGTGTGTGTGTGTGTATATTGGGTAAAAACAAAGACTTTTTTTCTTCCTTTTTTGTGTGCACAAATTAATGCATAAAAAAAAAGGGACCGATGGTTAATTATAAATGCATCGTGTTAAGTTGG
>Ga0307507_10005199_pt1 | contig 21742 bp, 1 predicted proteins | sample 7_EM_MG_FD_207223 | JGI IMG/M metagenome (GOLD analysis project Ga0307507, IMG submission 207223) | Populus trichocarpa ectomycorrhiza microbial communities from riparian zone in the Pacific Northwest, United States - 7_EM | ecosystem: Host-associated > Plants > Roots > Unclassified | place... | reverse complement strand
TAGAGGCTGTAGAGCATATATAAAAGTCTAAATTTAAATTATTAAAATTTATTATTAAGTGGTTGTTAAGATATTAAAGTGTGATTTTTCCATTTTTTGGTGTGTTTTTGAAGTGATTAGCTCACCCATTTGACCAGCTCACCCGTGAAATACGTTATTAAATTTTAGAAATATACTAAAGTCCTTACCTAAGATAATGCTAAAGACTAGAATGATCTTCTTAAAAAAGTTACTTATTGCCTTAGTTACGCAGCCGCTAGCTATAATTATAACGACGTTTATAATATGGTAGCAGCCCTATAGAAGATTAAATAATGGCTAAACTAGATCGCTACTGCAAACCCCTATCTAAAGACCTCCCTATAGAAGCCCTCTAGACCTACTACCCTAAGCAATACTACCGGTTCTAATATCGACCTCTCTATATTAACTTTCCTGTAAAAGCTGCTAGATAGAGAACGCGAGCTACTCTAAAAGCTAAGGTATTGCTATAGATGCCGTTAAGAAGGCTATTATAGCTATAGCCTAAACTACCTAATAGCTAGGTTTAGCGGCTGCCGCCTAATACTTAACCTAGTACCTTAAACACTAAATACGTTACTATATGCCACTACCGTATAAGACAAAGACGCAGTAATAGTAGTAGAATTGGATATAAAAATGGAAAATGCTAAGTCCTAGCCCTAAGTTATAGGTTGGGACGCCCTAATAATAAGGGGATCTATATATTGGCCTACTTAATAGATAACTTAGTAAAGATAAATAGATGGAAATAGATAGTTTTACCTATAATAGGAATTACTACTAAAAAATAATATAAAAGCTATTCTATAGTTAATTGCGGAGCTACTAATAAATTTATAGATACCTAATTTATGCGTACTTATAACCTATCTACCTTACCCCTTACTAAAGCCCGCGCCCTATAACTCGCTAATAGTAGTTATACCATATAGAAGATTACCTATATGGCATAACTCTACCTAGATATAAATGGGTACTAGGAAGAGCTCTAGGCCTATATTATACTACTTACTAACTACCCTATTATCTTTAAAATAAACTAACTTAAATAACACAACCCTGCCATTAACTGGAAAAAGAAAGAAGTAACCTTTAACTCTAAATACTGCAGAGAGACTTACCTAGGGCATAGCCTAGCCGCCTCTACCTACTCCCTAGGATATTAACCTAAGGAACCCCTTATTACCCCACCTATAACTAACTGCCACTATATAAGTGCCGCGGCCTTCTACTGTATAGCATATAGGAAAGGCTGGACTGTTGCTACAACCTCTTAATTATAATTATATAAGCTTAATAAAGAATAGGACTACGTTCTTTATAGTAATAGGATAAATATAGTTAACCTTTTAGAAAATAATACACCTGTAGAACTCTACGGACTTTTACCTTTAGACTTTAAGAAGTTTATAAAGCTTAAAAAAGGACTTACTAATAAGGACCTCTGCAAGCTCCTCCCTAAGAGGTACTATAGCTTTATTAACATATACTTATAAAAGAGCGTAGATATACCCCCCCTATATTAACCTAATAACTATACTATTAATATTAAATAAGGAAAAACACTACCCTATAAGAGACCCTATTTAATATTAAAAGACGAACTTCTAGTTGTTAAAAAGTATATTAATAAGCACCTTAATAAAGGGTTTATTCGTCCTAGCGTATCCCTAGCAGCCGCCCCTATCCTCCTTATTAAGAAGCTAGGAGGAGGTATTTAATTCTGTATTAACTATAGAGGACTTAACGTTATTATAATTAAGAACTAATACCCTGTACTACTTATACATAAGACTCTTAAGCGGCTTAGCTAAGCCAAAATCTATGCTAAGATTGATATTATTGCCGCCTTTAACCGCCTCTAAATATAAGAAGGTAATAAATAGAAAACTGCATTCGCATCGCGCTTTAGCCAATTTAACTATACCGTAATGCCATTTAGCGTATATAACGGCCTAGGCAGTTTCTAAAGCTATATTAATAACACCTTATAGGACTACCTTAATGAATTCTGCTCTGCGTACCTAGACGATATACTTATTTACAGCAATAACCCCTCTAAGCATACTAAATACGTTTAAAAGATCCTATAGCGCCTTAGGGACATAGGACTTTATATTAATTTAAAGAAGTGCAAATTCTTAGTCATAGAAGTAAAATACCTTAGACTAATTGTTACTACTAAGGGTGTCCGTATGGACTCTAAGAAAGTATATATAATTACTAAATAGCAAACCCCTAACTGCATTAAGGACGTATAAGCCTTCTTTGGTTTTGCCAACTTCTATTAAAAATTTATATATAACTTCTTAAGTGTTATAGCACCACTTATAGCAATAATGTGAATAAAGGGCCTTTCTATAAAAGGAAGAAAAATATATCTACATTTTATTTAGACGCCTAAATATAAAAAGGCGTTTTAAGACCTTAAAGATGCCTTTACTAAAGCACCTATTCTAGCTTACTTTATACTAGGATAACAACTCTATCTTAAGACTAACTCCTTAGACCACGTTAACGCGGACGTCCTCTTTTAGATAGGCGATAACGGCCTCCTCTACCTAGTTATATTCTACTTATCTAAGCTTATACTATAAGAATATAACTATAAGATCTATAGTAAAGAACTTCTTATAATTATATAAGCGTTTAAGGGATTTTAACTAGAACTCTCTTTAGTAGAACCTAACCAGCCAACTAAAGTCCTTACGGATTATCGCAACCTTAAGCACTTTATAACCATAAAGTAACTAAATTAATACTAAGCACGCTAGAACGAGTTCCTCTCTAGTTTTAACTTTAAAATTGTATATAGGCTAGGAGTATAAGATACTAAGCCTAATAGCCTAATATATCGTTCGCAAGACCTTAGTTAGAAGATAACCCCTAAAATTAATTCTAATAACAGACGATCCTAAAAGTACAAAACTTGGCCTTAGGTATACTACCTAAGACAGAACCAACCGCACCTTAGCTTTACACCATAGAACTAGAGTTACCCCCTAAAATTAATAAGCTTATTACCACAGTATATAATACCTTTATTAACCTATTACTATATTAACTAATTGCCACAAAGACTACTAGCACCCGTATGCTGCTTACTAACCTCTAAAGCTTAGGCTAGATTAATATAGTAGTCTTAAAAGTAAAAGAGAACAGGCTCTATTATAGAGGCTATTTATTTATCCCTAACTTAGAAGACCTATAATAGTAACTAACCTAAATAGCCCACGACCTCTGGTTAAGCGACTATCACAGTGCTATAATGCTAATAGGCTAAATAACTACATTATAGTATGAAGAGGAGAAGGAGGTAAAAGGGGGTATCATACACAAATAGTAGGGGCAGCCGCCAAGGCGCTAGTAGTGGGCCAGCCAACAGTAGGAAACAGTACGAGACAGTACACGTCAGGACTATGCCGTGACAGTACTCCCCTCCCTAGAAGGTTTGGTCCCTAAACCAAACAAGTAACCTATTTTCGCTATAAAGATGTCACTTCTGCTTACCGCCCTTGACCGAGCCAATAGCGATTTTCTATGCCGGGTATAGAAAATCTTAATTGGTTAGCTTAACGAATAAAATCGGTAGAACTCCACACCGCCACCACGTAGCGCTTCTTGGCAAAAAACTGACCAATTAGACAACTTTGACCGGCAGTTAAAGTTCTATAAGATCTTAACCACCACAAATTACCTTTGTGGTTGGCCACGGCCTTGGCATAACTCTCCCTTATCTCGTGCATAGTCTGGGGGTTCTGGCTTCTTAGGGTATTATTTATAAAACCTTAGTAGTGCGCGCTTGCACCCTTTTAGGGATTTCTTAGGTTCCCAGGTTTTCTCGTTATAGTATTTCCATTTAATACAGTATGTTAAGCCATACTCGTCCATTTGTTTATTATATATATTAAGAATCTTTTTAAATTCCCACTTATCCGTAATATTGCCGTTATTATCCCTTTTAGCTATCCTACCTATGACATTATAACGTTCCTCTTTATTAATGCGTGCTTAACTAGAGATCTCTTTAGGGAACTAGAGGCGGACTTTTAAAGTATGGAAAGACTTATTAACATAGATATAGTCTGGGAGGTTAACTATAACTACTCCTCTATAGGCAGCTAGGACGGGCTAGGGTCCGTTCTAGTTATTATCCCACTTCCTCTTAGGCTGGTTGGTCTTTATGTTTTTAAGGCTAACTATAACCATGTTATCCTTTTTAAATATTGTACCTTTGTCTCGTTTTATATTAGCGTTGTCTTTATATCGTCGCTGGGAGATATGAGCTAGGGCTTTAAGCTAGGTTAAGATGCGCTTAAAGCGGTTAGTAATAGTATTAGCTTATAGGTACTCCTTCTTTATATATATAGATAGGGCTAATGGCTGGGGGCCTACTGGTTTAACGCCTAGACGTGGGTTGTAGCCATAGTTGGCAAAGAATGGTGAGATTTCTATAGTCTTATTAACCTAGTTATTTGTGGCAAACTTAGTAAGGGGGAGCCAATTTACCTAGTTATCTTAGGTGAAGCTTATAAAGGCGCGTAGGTACTTATTTATTGCTGTATTAATAATCTTGGTTTAACTATTTGTTTTAGGGTGCTATACGGAGCTAGGGCTTAGGGTTACCTTTAGGCGCTAGTTTAGGCGATGCTAGAAGTTAGAAATAAATAAAGAGCCTCTATTAGAAATAATGGTATTTAGAGCGCTATATAACTTATAGATAGTATAGATAAATGCTTTAACAAGCTCCTTAGTATCTAGGCTAGTAATAGGAATAAAGTGTCTTATCTTTATTAGGCGGTTAATAACGATAAAGATATATCTATATGTTTTATTATTATAAAGGCACTTAGGCAGGTCAACAATGTGGTTAATAGAGATATTGGTTTATAGGTGGACTAGTAGTTCTAGTAGTTTTAGGAAACCAGGCGGTGCTAAGCGTGGGGTCTTTATATGGAAGTAGAGAGCGCAGTCTTTTACAAAGGTAGCCGTGAACTATAAAATACCTAGCTACTAATATGTTTAATTAAGGAGGTCTAGTGTCTTAACGCGGCCTAGGTGACCCGCAGGGCCCAAATTATATATGCGGTATACAACTTCTAGTTAGAGTTTATGTGAATTAGGGACAAATACTTAATTTCTATAGTAGATTAGGCCGTTAATAATTAAATATTTAGATTTATTATAGCGGAGCAGCTTCCTAATCTACTTAGGCTAATAGTGTGCTTTACGGTCTTCCTGTTTATATAGTGCAGCTAATATATTCCTAGTGAGTTTGTTCTCTTTATAGGCATTCTTAATAAGCTCCTTAAGGGTTTTTTTCTTAGGCTTTAGGTTTATTACTATAATAAAGTCTTTAATGCTCTAGTCTTGGGATTCGCTTAGTAGTTCTTCTAGAATAGTAGGGTTGACTTTCTTTAGTAGTAAGATAACACGGTCTTAGTGTTATAGACATTTATTATTAATATTAGCAGGTATAACACCTAGGAGGCGGCTAAGAGCGTCTAGGATTATAGCTTTAGTGCTAGGCCTATAGGTAATAACAAAGTTAAATTAAAAAAGGAACTTAGCCTAGCGGACTTGGCGCTGGTTTAGTTGTTTTGTTGTTATAAAGGTCTAAAGGTTCTTATAGTTTATGATAATTTTAAACGGCTGCTTAGTTCCTTATAGTTTGGGACACTATTCTTCTAGTGCCTTAACGATTGCCAGGAGCTCCTTATTGTATATTTTATAGTTGTATTTAGGGGCTGAGTGCTTAGTAGAGAAGAATGCGACTGGCTTAAGCTTATTACTTTTATTAGCTTAATAGAGCACTCCACCTAAAGCCTAGTTTAAGGCGTCTGTCTCTACCACAGTCTTCTTTATGTAGTTGTAATACGCTAGGACCGGTGCTTTAGTAAACGCTGTTTTTAGGGTCTGGAATGCCTGTGCTTAATTAGGGCCCTATAACTAGCTAATGCTCTTTTTTAGTAGCCTGGTTATGGGCTTAACTACCTTAGAATAGCCTTAAATAAATTATTAGTAGAAGTTCGTAAAGCTAAGAAATTGCTGTAGTTCCTTAACTAATATTAGGTTCTTCTATTTCTATAAGGCCTGCACCTTCTTAGGGTCTATGGTTATGCTATTAATTAAGATAATTAAGCTAAGGTATTTTGTTTTAGTAGCATAAAACTTAAACTTATTAATGTTAATTTAGAGTCTAGCATTACTAAATCTCTAGATAATTTTATTTACGTGTTTTATATGCTTGGCGCGTGTTTTTAAGAAGATAAGGACATTATTAAGATACGTAGTGTAGTAGTTATTGAGGGCGTTGTGTAAAATATAGTTAATATAGTTTTGGAATATAGTGGGCGTATTATAGAGACCAAATAGTGTAACTAGCATCTTATAAAGTCTAAACTGGGTAATAAATGCTATAAGCTACTTATAGCCTTCTGCGATCCGGATTTAGTTAAACGCAGCAATTATGTTAAGCTTAGTAAAGTACTTAGCACTATAAAGTGCGTTAAGTGTCTCGCGGACTAGTGGCAGTGGGTATTGGTTTTTAATAGTAACTATGTTTAGGCCTTAATAGTTATAGCAGATTCGTACACTACTGCTAGGTTTCGCTGCAAGGAGAAGTAGTGCGGTGGCTAGTAAGGTTAATTCGCGGATAAAACCCTTATCCAGCATTTTGTTAATCCACTTCTTTACATAGCTAAGTTTAGCGGGTAAGAGTGATCTGTTTTTATAGTATAAAGCCTGCTTTTTTAGTATAATCTTAATTTTATAGTCCTATAGTTGGTAAGGGGGCAGCTTGTCTACATTCTTAGGGAGGAAGTATTTAATATATTTGTAAAACTCTTTTGGTAAGTGTTATAAAATATCCTTGTAGGTTAATCTTGGTTTGCCTTTTAGGAATTTCTTAATATTAGTATTAACTATCTTTTGGTGTAGAAACTTAGATTTGGTTTTTAGGTTTATTTTAAGGAAGTTATAGAAATAAAGGGGTAGCACTTTATGGGCTTCCTTTATCGTATAGTCGCCTTCTATTAGCTGGCGGAAAGACCTTTTTAACAGGTTCGGTACTTTTATTAGGCCTATAGGTAGCTCCTTAAGTAGCTATTAGTGTTCTTCTTATTTAACTAGTTCTACTAGCTCCGCTATATAGATTCTTATTACCTTTACGCCTTTTTATTTACAGAACTGGGTAAAATTAACGGCATAAGTGTATTTAATGTCGTCTAGGTTAGGGCGTGTCTAGTTTTCTAGTGCTATGGCTAGGTTAGCACGGCTTGGTTAGCCTAGGGGGGCGGAAATAAGGCGGCGGCCTTACACAATACGCGTAGGAGACAGGTATAAGGTTAGGCGTTATAGGGGGGAGGTCTTAATTGCTCTAGTTTTAGTCTTAGCTGTAACGCCCTTAGCTGTTATATATGCGGTCATATATGCGTACGGTAAATAACTTAAAGTTAGGTGTCTTATTAGCTAACCTAGGTTAAGCGGGTGTATATAGGGGACTTATAGTTCTAGCGGTGTTTATTTTTTTGGGAATAGGGTAGTAGTCTAGTCTTCCAGAATCTCTGTTTTATTTACTGTGTATATTAGCTTACTAGTATTAGGCACCTCTTCTACTATTAGCTAATAGTATCTGAGCGTTAGCTGTGTAATACGTCTATATAGTACTACTTGATTACAGTTAGGAATATACTATAAAAGACAGTTGTAGGTATAGTAGTTAGAGTTAAATTTGAGCTCTAAAATAGGGAAGTCTAGTTTTAGGTTATACTTTTTAAGCTAGGGCATTTTAAGAATTACTAGTATTAAGGGTAATAACTTTATAATGTAGAAGAGTATAGATTCTGTATAGTAGCCAATTATTATTCTTGCTATAAAGTAGTGGGTAATAAAGCTAGATAGGAGTCTATTAGTAAGGTGAAGTGGTTTTAGGACTAGGAGTCTTTTTATTATAATATTATGCTTTTTTATAAGCAAGTCTTCGTCTATAAACATTAGTACTGTACTACTACTATTAACGAGGCTTACTGTTTTAATAAAAACTTATAGGAGTGGGTTATATAGTAAGGAGAGGTAGGTCTAAATAAGGATAGTATTTCTATTATTATTTGCTATTTTAAGGTTAAGTAGTAGTTAACTTAGAATAAGATTTAACTAATCTAGTAGTATAGATCTAATTCTTTTATCCTCCTCCCTATATAGTTCTAACCCTTGGAGGCGACTTAGTCCAAGGGTTGGTCTTTTAATAACTGGATTATAGGGCTTAGCTAGTAGCTATAGTCTTAGCTAGTATATCCTAACATATTGGTCTCCGACGGTGTATATATGCTAGGGGGTACTTTGCTAAGGATATAGCCGGTCTTATAGTTAGTAGTAGCACGGAGTACTTATCTGTAGTTTATATACAGGACCATTGGCTAGGGCTATATTAGGGAAGGGAATTATAGGGGCGGGTCTCTGTATCTAAACCCACATCCCTATCTATAGTTGTTATTTTGGTTACTAATCCCTCTACTAAAGAATCTGCTGCGGCTAGAAAGGGGTTAGTGCAGTAGTATTAAAAGGGGATTTAGGTTTGTTTTAGGGTTATAAGTATCTTTCTAGTGGCCAGGTTAACTATATGCTAGGTAGAGTCTATTATCCATATAATATCTTTGGATATTATTAGGGAGGCTACTACTACTACTACTAAATTTAACGGCGTTAAGGTCTATTAGGTTATTCTATAGTACTAGTGCTAAGGTGTTGTTATTAGGTAGTATAGGTTAATAGCCGCTAGTAGTACTTAGCTTAGCGGTATTTAGCTTAGTATAGTGGGCGTAGTTCTATAGGTTATAAATAAACACGTCTATTTGCTTACTCCAGCCCTTATAGTCAGCATCGTCAATTTTGCGGCTAAGGGTAAGGGCTAAGTCCTTTATTTTAGATAAAATATTCTTTTTAAGCAGATCTACCTTTTGTTTCTTAGTCTTGTTTACTTTTATTATTAACTTATTAAGCTCTGCTTTTTAGGACTAGTAATTATACTTACCTTAGTTTAAGGTGTCTAATTTATTTTTAGCCGCTTGGGTTATATCTATGGTTTTATAGTGCTTCTTTATATACGCAAATATAGACTCTCGGTTAGAGAAGGCCTATTTGCTTAGGTTGTTTGGGTATATACATAGCATATTAAGGCTATGCTTAATATAGTCATAAGCCTTATCTATTAGCATATCTAATATATAGAGGACTTTATCTATTAGGGTCTTAAAGCACTTTATATCTCTATAGAAAACGCCTTAGATCTTTATTTCCTATATTTTAAATTTTTCTTGCTTTTTAATTGGCGATCCCTTGCTATTAAATAGGGTAGGGTCTTTTGCTTTACGCTTTTTTCTATAGGGCTTAGCTAGGGGAGGAGAGTTAGTAGCGGTGTTCTTATTGGCAATAGTTTGGGTAAGTGTAGTGATCTAAGAGCTTAGGCTTTGTATAGTCTCAGTATATACCAAAGCTTACTATTTGTATTACTTTATATATAGTTTAAATGTCTTAAGGGAGTTAATTCTATATTAAGCTTCTTTAAGTTAGGACTTTACAGTCCGGCCTTTATTATAGACTATTTAGAGACCGCTCTTGACGCTAGTTAAAAGGGTTATATATATAGAGAGGTACTGAAATGTTCCTACTATATTGAGGTCCTTAGGGTACTCTAAACCACTCCTAATTACCCAGGCAATGTTAGTGTAGGAGGTATTGAAGAGGCGGGTAAGCGCTTTATATATGTTTACTAACGGGGTATTTTAGTTACCCATTTTAGGGAATCTAGGTAGGGTAATTAAAATCTATAAGGCTGGCTGTGATGCTGAGATTGTTTAGGATAATACTAAGATTGTCTGGGACTGTAGTATAGTGGTGTCGGTTACACCGGGTCGCGATTATACTAGGAAAATAGAGATAGTGGACTAGGGAGAATAAAGATCGCAATAGGGCGCAAGAGGAGATACCATAAACTATTACAGTGCTGTAATGCTAATAGGCTGAATAACTACATTATGGTATAAAGAGGAGAAGGAGGTAAAAGGGGGTATTATATACAAATAGTAGGGGCAGCCGCTAAGGCGCTAGTAGTGGGCCAGCTAACAGTAGGAAACAGTACGAGATAGTACGCGTTAGGACTATGCTGTAATAGCAACTACCTAGGTAAAAAAGGAACCTATAAGCTTTTTAGCTAATACTACTTCTAGCCTAAAATAATAGACTTAGTTAAACGCTTTATAGGCGCCTGCTATAGTTATAAGTGTAGTAAAGCATTTTATATAAAGTACTAAGGACTACTATACCCTCTACTAGTACCTATACGCCAATAGGCAGATATAGCTATAGATTTTATTGTTAACCTACCACCTTGTAAACAATATGGCCGAACCTATAAGAATATCCTTATAATAATATGCCGACTTATAAAAGAACGCCACTACGTCCTAATTAAAGGCGTAGCTATTAGCGACGTTGCTAACACCTTTCTCTGTAAAGTCTACTAACTACACAGGTTACTTAACTCTATTACGTCTAATTAAGGCATATAATTTAACTCTAATATATAGAGGCGAATCTGCTAATGCCTTAGTATCTCTATTAAGATGTCTATATCCTTTTATTACAAAACTGCTAGATAACTAAAAAACGCTAACGCTAGTATAAAGGCGTACTTACAATAGGTAGTTGCCTATAGTTAGGACGACTAGGTAGACTACCTTCCGCTAGGTAAATTTGTAGCAAATAACTACGTCTTAGCTACTATAGGACTTACCCCATTCTTTGTAAATAAAGGTTATTACCTATAATCTGGTATAGAGCTACCAGAGCCTATTAATAAGAAACTGCTATATAGAAAACGCCTTAAGATGCTACTTGCTAGTAGCATATAGACTATATAAAAGATCTACTTAACTACTGTAAAGGAGAGATGGCCTAGGCCTAAGTAAAGTAGGCTTACTTTGCTAACTGCTATAGAATACTACTACCTAAGATACGTGTTAGCGACTGGGTATAGTTAGATATATATAATATCTTTATATAGAGGCCTATAAAGTCACTTAATTATAAGAACCTTGGCCCCTATTAGATTAAATAAGTTATTAATAGGGGAGCTATATATAAACTAGAGCTCCCGCCTGCCTTAGCCACCCATATAGTATAGCCCGTGTTTTACCTATAGCTACTATACCTTTACTAGCCTAACCCTCTACCAGGACAAATATAGCCTAAACCCCCACTAGTACTAATCTAAGATAAGAATAAAGATAAGAACTATAAGGAGTGGACTGTTAAATAAATTATTAACTCTAAATACTTTGGCAAAGGTAGAGGACAGCGGCTCTACTACAAAGCTACCTATATAGGATTTGATATAGATTAGCCAGAATGGCAACTATAGGAAGATTTTAAAAACGTAAAAGATCTAATTAGCGATTTCTACTATATAAACCCATAGAAACTAGGCCTAAGTAGAGATTTTATACCTAGTCCCTTATAGAAGCCGTTACAGCTAAATTGTTATATATTACTGTTATATAACTACTCTAATAAGATATATCTAGGAACTTTAACCGCCAGTTAAAGTTATCTAATTGGTTAGATTCTAGACGCTAAGGAAAAACTAGCTAATTAAGATTTTCCATCCCTGGGATGGAAAATCGCCATTAACTTGCTTACTACTAGCGCCTTGGCGACCCCCTTATATCTTACTAAGTCTTTAACAGTCTCCTTTCCCTCTATAGCTTAGTACCTTCGCATAGTAGCAACCTATAAGCTTTAAGTTAGAAGCATCTATATAAGCCTATCACATATATAACAATATCTCTTCTTCTTCTCTATACCCTAAGCGTTCCCCCTATATATATATAGTAACTATAGCGTCACCAGAGCTCCGCCTTAATAGAAGGGGGGGGGTAGTGTTATAAAACCTAACTATAGGGGCCTCTATAGGAGAGCCCTGTGCTCTTGCATATACCTCGCGTATAGCTTACGTTAGCTACGCGTAGGTATATTACCTCCTTACGCCCTTGACCCTTACGATTAATTACGCAACGTTTTATAGACTCCTTAATTACATACGTTCTATAGCCATTGCCCCCATCTTATAATATATAATTTATGCTTTTAGAGTAAAGAAGCGGTCTAATTTCTTTATTTTACTTATAAATATCTATTTTATAAGCTCTAGTATTAAAAAATGGGTGTTTAAAATATAATTGGGCTTTAGACTATATTATAGTTATTATTTAGCAAATTATATTATAAGTAGTATTATAGAAGAGGCAGAGGTATCTTAACTATCTTATCTCTATTTAAAAGTAACTCCTATAAACTTCTATAAACCTTTAGACCAATTAAATTAGATTTTATAAACTCTTAGGCTAATTAAAGGCTAATATTTATAGAGGTATTTTAAAACTTTAGCGTATAACTTATAAATGGTGGTTATATATAATAATATAAACTTTAAGGATATAAAATGCAATAAGTTACTTAGTTATATATTTATTATATATTTACTACAGAGGTCCCTAATAAAAGTTCTTACACCTTCCTAATTAGGAAGTTTTAAACTAGCGTACACGCAAGCATAGGTGCGTATTTTATAGTCTATATAGCGTATACTAAAGTCTACCTAGCGTTTATTAAGGCACGCAAACTTTAAAGATTAATTTACTAGCTTAATACTATATATAATAAAAGTTCTTTATTAGATTTTCAATTTATACTTTCTTAAACAATTAGACGGCGACTTAGCCGCCGTTTTTAGTGGGTTATAACGCCGTTTTCTAAGGCCGATTTGCCCGAAAAACCCCTAAAACCTATAGCTAGTGGCCTAAGCGCTAAGGTTGTCCGGATTGCCTATATTGGCTTAGCCTAGGCGTAAATAATATTAGCAATAGAGCAAGGCACCCTTGGCCTTTTTTAACGCCAAGGTACGCCTAGGTACGCCGCATATTTATATACCTTTAGACTCTGGCAAACTGTCTTCACTTCTATTACTATTAGGCGCTAAAATGGGCTTCTTTAAACTTGGCTAGCTAGTATACTTAAGATGGCTTTATCCTTACTTATTAACTATAAGTAGCTACCTATCTTCTCTTCTCCCACTAGATCTGCCTATTCTACTTACTATCTACCTTACTCATCTTTAAGTATTTATTAATAGCAGAATCGCACTAATCCTCCTTTCTTTAATATATTTGCTAATAATAATATAATATATAACAATACCTATTAGACAAATACTCTTTATCTAAGGAGAGCAAATATATAGATTCTAAAACTAATAAAGCTAGTTCTAGTATAGACTTAACTAATATTAATACCTATAGTAACGATAATAATAATTAGGCATAGCTCCTCGCTAATAAAGACTACCTACTTAAGTACTACATTAAATAGCTTAATATGTTTAATAAAGCAGAATATATAAAGGAGGATTACAAACCTAGTAGTACCTATCTACTTAACTGTATTAAAGAGTAATAGTGCTAGTAAGCAGCTCGTCTCTTTCTATTTCCCTACTATATTACACTACCCTAATAGCGCTAACGTATAGTATAGGTTCTGAATATACTTAGAAAAGGACCCTTAAAAGGCCTATATAACCATCTCTCTTTATAGTCTCTATATCTTTTTTAACTGGCTACTTAATTAACGCTAAGGAAAAGGAGGAAGGAGGCGCCGTAGGACTAAGGTATTAAGCTCCCTCAGGATATACTAGAAGGTCTACCGCCTTATATATAAAGGAGCGACTAGCGTAAAGCTTAATGGTTAGTTAAATAGGAATGTATACAAGGTAAGCGCATTCTAACTACTTTAAGATGTTATATACCCTAGGCTTTGGACATAACTAATTTTAGGGATTAGGTACTTAGAAAGCTAGCTAAAAAGTATAGCTTAAAGAAGATAGGGCTAGAGAAGCCCTATATATATATAGAGGACCTTATAAAAGTACTGTAGATAAACCTAATAATAACTAAAAAGAGGTACTCCTATAGACGCTATAGGATACTACTCCAGCTATACCTATAATTAGATAGTTTTACTATAAATTGGCCCTAAGCCCTCCTTAATCTCTACTATTAGTATATTAGGGTTACGCTACTCTAGGACCTAGAGGGTGGACCCTACTATATTTTACTAGAATTTATATTTAAATTTATAAAGGAGTACCTTAGTATAAAAGATATATAGATTCTTAAAATTCTATCCTTTCCTTTTAGTTACTACTATTTATAACATTAATGTTATAAAGTAAGTATTAATGCTTACCTGCTAATAGAAATACCTTCCCTATCCCTAAAATTATCTACAATCTATCCCTTAGCTTTAGCCCTTATATCTTCCTTCTTAGTCTCCTTTTTACTAATTAGGCATTTATTATTACAGCACTAGCAGAAAACGGTAGATTGCGGCAGGTTGCAGCAGTAAATAGTAGGTAGTTGCAGTTACGTAACTTGAGGATTGTATATAACTCCAAGCAGCGCTGCCGTTCTTCCCCTTTCCTTTCCTTTCCTTAGCTTTAGATCCTCGTTTTTAGACTACCAATCGTATAGGCTTGCCCGCGTCTTCCCGCAGTGCATATACCTTAATTAACTAAGTCCTTAACATTTATAGTATATAATCTTATATCTCCTAAGGAGCTAAGTAAGCTCTATATTAAGCCAGGTCGCAATAAGCTACTATTATAGCTAAATTGGAAACTAGATAATATTCCTATATTCCGCTAGTTAGTAAGGACTCTAAATAGCTAGATCATTTCTCCTAATAAACCTCTTCCATACTCTATCCTTATACCCTAGACTAAAGGGCTTAAAGAGATTACTAGCTTTGCTTAGGTCTCTCGCCCATATTTGCTTAAATATAGTGCTAGAAAGGCATTTAACAAAAATAGTAAGCTCTATTATAACCGGCCTTTCTATTAAAAGCACTAAAGAGAAATATAGGTAATATTAGCGAGGCTATATAAAACCTAATAATGCAGCATGCTAATATATAAACGTTCTTAAGGTACTACCTATTGCGACATATTATAGTAGATATATAGGCGATTATCTAAGGCCTTTAGCCCTAAGATGTATTAATACGGGCCGCTTATACTATAAGCCGTTTAATTAATCCTTAATAATCGCGGCAGCTTATAACAGAACAATCTTTATTAGTTAATAATTATCCTACTATCTGTTCTCTACTTAAGTAAAGAAAGTAACTTAAATACCGTCTTAAAGGTAAAGCTATAAAATATCTAAAGTATAAGGTACTTAATGGCGAAATCAATAAGAAAAGGCAATGCTAGCGGTATATACTTCTTAAAGATATTAAGGAGACCTAGGAATAGGAGTAACTAGTATATAATATTAAACTGTAGCTTACTTACATTTAATTTAAGGTAAAGGCTGGGGTGGTAATAGATCCCTATAAGGGTATACTATTAAAATAGAAGGAATTAGTTAATGCGGTTATTAGCCTACTAGGTACCACATTCAAAGAGGAGATTTGTTAACGCGAGGGCCATTTATATAGTTATGCAATACTATAAGGTTAAGGAAGATAGAATATACCCTACCGCTTCTAAACTTTGCAAATAATCTAGCGGTTATATAATACTAGTTAAGATAATAGATAAGGCTAAGATTAACTCTTAAGTTAAAGCCTTAGAAGTAGCTAAAGTATTAGTATATATCAGGTGAAACCTAAGTAGATAGTTATATAGCCGCAAGGTACAGGCGACCCTAGAACAACTTAGGGGTGACTCGCCTATAAGGTACGTGCAGGGCACGTACCTAGGGAAAACCCTTCCTACCTCGCACACAGACTCCTCCTTTTCCCTTAAGGATTCGTCTATATATACAATATACCCTATTATTCCATTATTAAGCTCCCTATCTACATCCTTACCTTACATTTAAATCCTTACCAATCCCCTTAGGAGGATAGCCGGTTTAATTTTTCTATAATGCCTCTAAAAAGAAAACCAACGCCTATACCTAATGGTAATACGTTAACGATACAACCGCCAAACGCCTTAGGATCTAGTGCAGATAAAACCACTAGAAATACACCAGTAGAATCTAAGCCACCTTCCAAACCTTAAAACAATCAGCCATCTATAAATGCTAGAGACTAGTTTGACTTATATACCTAGGCTCAATAGGAGCTTAGCAAAATTACTAGTATCCTACCGAATACTACTAACATGAAGGAGCTAGATAAGCTAGCTAAGAAAATAGCCAACTTATAAAGTATTATTAATTTAATAAAGCCCTCCTGTTACGAAGTTTAAATAGATGAGTTTATTGATAAAAATGGGTTAATAGATTGATGATCTGGTATCGTGTCTTAAGTGACGTGTCTTAGGGGCCCTAGAGCTTCGAGCTACAAAGAGATTTTACAATATACGTGCTCTGTGCACGTGACTCGTGTATATAACCCACGCCTTTAGAGAATACAGATTATCTAACACCTCCTATTACCTCTCTAGTAAAGAGTATAAGTTATATAGCAAATATATACGCCAAACAAATCTCAACGCCCTAGTTAAGAAGTTACTATCCAATATTAGCGGTACTACTTAACAGCATTTTAACCGCTGGATCGCCGTAGTTAAGAACTAATTTAAGATTAATAACGCTAACTATAACTATAAGCAATATACGTGCTAGGCCATTAAAGGTCTTATAAAAGAGAAGACAATTACCTAACTGGTTTATTACTGGCTAGGCACTAAAGATAAAGGTCCTTTACTATAGGATAAGTTTAAGACTATAATCTAAGACCAGATTAGGAACCCTATAGTAAGATGCTTTAATAACGCTACTATATACTATATAGCTGTTATAAAAGAGAACTAGAGGTTTAACGTCTTCCTAGCCCATATATATAGCTTAGAGGACCTCTTCTTATATACCCCTTTTGTTAATCTTAAGCAATAGGTAGACCTTTGGTTCTTATATCTCCTAGCCTACCTATAAGCAGAGCTCTTCTGCCAGAACTTCGCCTAATAGGTAAGAACTGCTAAGGACCTCTTTAATAAAATCCGCTGTGTAGAGTAATTGCTTAATACCATAAAGCTCGCGGAAGACCGTATAAGCGGTAGCGGCAAATTATCGCGTATAAAGCGTGGTCGCAGTATAGGCTCTGTAGAGTTAGGTTTAGGGAATAGACCCAAAAAGGGCGATACTTTAAGTAAACGTCTAGGGAGAATACCTAAAAGCCGGAGGGCTTAGGGGACCCCCTAGATGATAGTGCTACGCACGCGAGTTAAAAGAGACCCGTAGGTAACTACCGCAAAGAACACTGGAAGCAAGTTAGTAAAGACAAGTTAGGCTAGCTTTTGGAAAACCCGAAGCCCTAGTAACGTATCTCTTTTGACTATAACTAGGGCCTAACACAGAGGGAGAGAAGAAACGCATTATAGTACATATTGCGATGGATACGCCCTAGAGTAAAGTCCGCCTATATTGCTTATACAATAATAGGTGCTAAATTAATCTTATTAGCCAAGACGTCGTCCGTAGGTTTAACCTGCCTATAAGCTACGCGCTACATTTATGTAAACCTATTGCACGTTTTCTTAATAGCAACCAGATAATAATCTAGGATGCTTATAATCTAATAGTCACTACTAGCAACTCCTAGGGTACCTCTCGCACCATTAGCCCCCAGAACTTTTAGGGTGGCTTATTTAATAGTTATAATATAGTTCTTAGATAGAATTGGCTCGTGGAAGCAGATCTATTAATTAGCTTTTAATCTAGACAATTTATCTAGGGTACTTCAGACCCTAAACGCCTCTAGATAGTCACCCTTAATACGCTCCTAGTAGATATTAAGGCTAGCAAAACAGTCTATTCGCTATAGCTAGAAGATTCCCTCTTTACCCCGGTCACGAATATAATAGAGAACCTATCATTACTAGCAGCAAGTACCTGTATAGACCCTCTGGATATAGAGACACCGGTTATAAGCACAATAGAGGACCTATTATTACTGGCAGCGAGTACCCGTAGAGACCCTCTGGTGCCAGCGCAGATTACCTTAACTTAGGGGGGAGGTAATTGAAACCCTAAAACTATTAAGTATACTACAGTAGAGCTATATGCACTCTTAATATAAGCATACCTATAAAACGCATGTCAGCTGTACCCTTCTTTTTACTGGCTCCTAGAAGCACACTACTATGTAATAGTTGCCTTAACCTCTGTGGACCCTGGCCTGCCAGATATATATAAAGAGGAGATTAATGTCTTCTCTAATAAGCTAGCAAGTATACTACCTTAGAACTCTAAGTATGACTATATAATTGACTTAGAAGAAGGCAAGACACCACCGCAGATACCCATTTATAACCTCTTATAAAAAGAGTTGCAGATCTTATGGGAGTACCTAGAGAGTGCTCTTAAAAAGGGCTGGATTAGGCCCAGTAAGTCGCCTACTAGAGCGCCTATCCTCTTTATACTAAAAGCAGAAGGTATAATGCGGCTATATATTAACTACAGACGCCTAAATAAGATTATAATTAAAAACCGGTACCCCCTACCGCTGGTCGGTGAACTCTTTAATAGGCTTAACTATATAAAGATATTCACAAAGCTAGATCTTCGTGATGCATACTATAGGATTTGCATTAAAAAGGGAGATAAATAGAAGACCGTATTTAAGACACGCTATAGTTACTTTAAGTACCTAGTAATACCCTTTAGTTTTACTAACGCCCCTACGACTTTCTAGAGCTATATTTAAAAAGCTTTAGGGACCCTAGTAGATACCATCTACGTAGTTTACCTAGATAATATTCTTATCTATTTAAATAACGAGGACAAGTACGTTAAGCACGTTAAGCAGGTACTGCGACAGCTCTGCGCTTGGGGCCTATACGCTAAACTATTAAAATGCATCTTTTACACTAAGAACGTTGAGTTCCTAGGCTTTATTGTTATACCTAATAGTATTGTAATAGATCCTACCTGCGTAAAAGCTATTAAGGAATGGCCTAAGCCTAAGTCCTATAGGGACATCTAGGTCTTCCTTAGCTTCGCCAACTTCTATAGGCGATTTATCTAGAACTACTCGGATACTGCATACCCCCTACATATATATCTTATATAGGCACATCGCGACCTAACGTTAGATAGGGAGAAGAAGAAGTAGAAGTATAAGAAAGGGCCTACTAAATAGTATTAACCCTAGTCCTGGCCTAATGACGCTTAGTAGGCATTCCGCAAGCTATGCACTACATTTATGTAGGCTCCTCTACTTCACCACTTTAACCCTAATCTACCCCTAATAGTAATTACTAACGCTTCTAATTACGCCTATAGCGGTATACTTCTATAGCCTTTTAGGTAGGGAGATTAACTCTACTAGTACCTAATTACTTATTACAGTTAGAAGCTTACTAGCCTAGAAGTGTAGTATAATATGCATAATAAGGAACTACTCGCTATAGTATAATGCTTTAAGACGTGGCGCCACTACTTTAAGTACGCTGCATATGTAACGCGCGTGCTCTGCGATTATAATAATCTTAGGTACTTTATAACTATAAAGAGCTTATCTGCTTACTAGGCCTGGTACGCCAAAGAACTAGCTAAGTTTAATTTTAAGATTAAATATAAGCTAGGTAAAGCAAATCCCGCTAATACACTATCCTAGCGCCTGGATTATACTAAAGGCTTTAAAGATAGCAGTAAGAGGACAGTCCTCAATGCTATACTACCTACATTACAGCAAAAGTTGCGGGTTATAGGTCTTATGGGCGGCCCTAGTGCTACTATACTAAACCAGTGAGTAGTATATATATAGCATATAAGCGACCCTCGCGAACATGGCGCCGGCGGACTAGGGTGTCCTACCATTCTCTTTAAGACCTCCTTAACTGGCCTAATGGCGTTTAACCCTAGGGAAGATCCCTTAGCCTAGGCGACAGTCCCCTATAATAACCTGGTAAGTTACCTATATATTACACGTTACTTTGCTAGTACCAACTTTACGCAGAGTCTTATGCTATGGTAAGAGGTAGTAGTAGCTGCCTTAGCTAAAACGGCGTTTATGGAACACCTCCCTAAGTTACTAGTTAATTTTATTTATGGAGTATAAAAAAGGGACGCCTTTACACGCTCTATATATAATTAGTTAACCTAGGGACGGGTTTCTGCTAGTAATAAGGACTACACCCTTAATAATTAAAAACTCCTAAGGCAAAACAATAAGGTCTAGGTACTAAATTGCACACCACTATAATAGGAGATCCTTAAGTGGAATTATAATAATCCTACGGGTGGCCACTATAGATTTAACCGTACCTACAAGGTAATTAGGCGAAAGTATACTTAGGACGGCCTTACTAAAGATCTCTACGAATACCTGGATAATTACAATACCTGCCAACGCTATAAATCGCGCCGTTATAAACCCTATAGCGAGCTGCAGCCTCTCTAGGTCCCCACCTAAGCCTAGTAATATTACTTACTTAACTTTATTACGGATCTCCCTAAGTCCAAGACTTCTAATAGCATAGAGTATAACTCCGTTCTTGTCCTTATAGACCGTTTTATAAAGCTAGTACGCTACTATCTAGTATATAAGACAATTAATACTACACAACTCGTAGAACTTTTATTTAGAGTCTTTACGCAAATAGGGCCTCTAGATAGTATTATCTTTAATAAGGGTAGCGTGTTTATAAGCGAATACTAGAGCACTATATGCTACTATCTACGCGTTTAATATAAGCTTAGCACCACATTCCATCCACAAACAGATAGTTAGACAGAACGTTAAAACTAGGAGCTTAAGGCATACCTACGTATATTTACAAACTAGGAACAGTCTAATTGGGCCTCCCTACTTAACAAAGCAGCCTTTACCTACAACTCTAAGGTCTATACTATAACAAAGCGTTCCCCTATTAAGCTCGCCTATGGCTAGCTACCAAATGTCCCAGACGGAGTCCTAGACGGCGTCTAAGACGCCTAGTAAGGTAGGGAGGGGTCTAAGTTAACAAATGTTAAACTTGTAGAGACGCACCTATAGCGCCTACGCCTTATATATAAGGCAGCGGCAGCGTCAATAATGCACGCCTAATAGCTTTAGGTAAAATACTACAATCGTTACTATCTAGCCAAGCATTTTGCCGTTAGTAAACGAGTCCTACTCTCTTCCAAGAACATCTGCACAAAACGTCCCTATAAAAAGCTTAATAGCAAGTTTATAGGACCGTTCCAGATCCTAAAGCGCGTAGGGTAGTAAGTATATAAGCTAGAGCTTTTACCTACTATAGCACGGCTCTACCCGGTCTTTTATATCTCCTTACTAGAGCCTTATAAGTCACGCCCTAGGTTTTAACCCCTAGCAGTAGAAGAGCTTAAAGAAGGCAGCTAAGAAGTAGAAGAAATTGTCGCCCACTAGGATTATACTAGACAACTATAGTACCCTATTAAATGGCTAAGATAGCTAAATAAGTTTTTTTTTTTTTAATCCATTATATTATACTATATATAACACTACACATGCAGCCTCTAGGCTATGGCGCTATAGTCCTATATATATAAATCCCTTAGGGCAGCTTAATATATACTAGTAACTATGTCCTAGTAGTTTATAAGCCCCTAAACTAGGGGTTTATAGTTCCTTAGTCAAATACTAAGTTACAAGCAACTACTAGGGAATGAGAAAACGGTAGAAAACTATA
>Ga0307507_10005198_pt1 | contig 21744 bp, 32 predicted proteins | sample 7_EM_MG_FD_207223 | JGI IMG/M metagenome (GOLD analysis project Ga0307507, IMG submission 207223) | Populus trichocarpa ectomycorrhiza microbial communities from riparian zone in the Pacific Northwest, United States - 7_EM | ecosystem: Host-associated > Plants > Roots > Unclassified | place... | reverse complement strand
CTTCCGCCGTGATTAACCCGCACTCTATATACAACACTCAGACTTTCAAATGGGGTTGAAACCATCATGAATTGTTTGAATTGATTTCAAGATGAATCAACAATTGACAGATCAGGAGTTCATTAGTGTTTCAGCCATGATCTGTTTCAAGACGGACGAAACTGATAAACAGCTGAACCCACGTGAGGGCGCGACAAACAACGCTCAGCCGAATTCCACTGCTTGTTATTGTTCGAAGTGTGCGCGGCACATGGCCCAGTATTTCACCCACAATGACCTCAACTTTACTCTAGCCCTCAGAATATACACACGACTCCTGAAACATGAAATATACTATGCCAGTCAAATGTTCGTTTTGTTGTCGAAGATACACGCGTTCAGGCCCATACGGAAACCACCTCCGAAAGGTGAATGCAGATCTAGATATCATACTTGCTTTCACGCTACAAAATCCTCCTCCGAATCGCATCAACAACCCTGGAACCGACATATTAGACGACGAACCAAGCGAGCGCCCCGATTCAGACTGCGAATCACATCCTGCTAATTATCCGGTTTGATATGAACGAGGCGCAATTAATAACGAGCTTAGGCTCGAATCTGACGCCGAAGTACTCAGCGATAACAGGCCCTTAGCGGCTGCCCAACAGACGTATTACTATCCAGGCACCGGGGAAGCTGTTGGAGATGTCGAGGCGTATAAGGGGGAACACCGTAATTTGTGCGAAGACGCATGGGCTCCATTTACTAGTGCGGAAGGTTTCAAACTTGCATCTTGGTTCATTGAGAGCAAAGTCTCGAAGTCGCAGATCAACAATTACTTTTCGAATGGTCTCGGCAACCCGGCGTCGTTTGGCTACAGCTCCAGGCATACGTTGGAAAATCATCTCCGATCCTTGGATCCCTATGGCCAATATCTACGGTGGTTCGAAGGACAGGTTCTGTACAACAAGTGAACGTTACCATTCTTCTACCGTGAGATCCTACACTCCGTGAGATATCTCTTGCGGCAGATAACCTACCGGGATGACCTAGTCTATGCGCCGCGCCAAGAATACGACCAGAATGGACAGAGGATATATGCAGAAATGCATACTGCCGAATGGTGGTGGGACGTACAAGTATGGTTTCCACCCTCTTTCATCGGGAAGGTTGCTCAGAGTGAATAGGGAACACTTCCTCATGGGGCAACAGTGGTCCCGATCATTGCGATGTCTGATCAGACGCATCTGACCACCTTCTCAGGAGACAAGAAAGCATGGCCTGTCTATATCACGATCGGAAATCTTCTGTCTACTAGGCATAACAGACCTGGCTCAATGGCTGTTCTCCCTCTTGCAATACTGCCTGTCCCGCCAAAGCTACCTAAGTCCTCCACGGCAGACAAGGTCCAGAGACAAATCAATGCCAACAGACTACGGGGCGTATTCGAACTCATCTTTGAGCCTTGGAAAGATACCCCGCTAGAGGGCGTCCCAATAGACTGTGCGGACGGTAAGATCCCGAGATGCTTCCCAATCATATCCGGGTGGATTGCGGACCATATGGAAAACGCTACCCTGCATGGGATAAAAACCAACGCCTGTCCTCAATGTGAGGTACTTCCCGAAGAATTAGGAACTGGCGCCAACCGCCATCGGGGGAGAGATAATGCGAGATACGACATTACGAACCCGATAACTTCTCCATAGACTCTGAGGCGGACGACGCCTGCGACACGTATCAAACTCTCGGTATCGAGACGGGGCAAAATGCTTTTTAAGCTCTTGAAAGAGTTCTCACGCCCGATCTGCACATGCCGGATTTGCTACATACTATTTATCTAGGACTGGTCAAGCATATAAGGGAATGGATTCAGGGATTTCTCAAGAAACACTCCCGATAGCAAGCGTTCGACGACGCCAGGAAAGCTTTGCTGCCGTACACAGGATTCTTTGTGCCCAACAAAGCCTACCCTGAAGTTAGGCAGTCGCAAGGAAAGGAGATGAGGGATCTCGGTCCTTGTCTCTTGGGAGTTCTCGCAGTGGCGCTAAGACAACGTGATAATGGCCAGATGCACCCTTTCCAACATGCGCTCACCTGCGTCCGGTCACTGTGCGACTTCACAATGATGGCTCAGTACGGGAGCCACACAGCCGAGACTATTCAGTATAAGGAAGACTACGCAGAACGTTTTCATGGGACGAAAGACATCTTCTTGGAGTTTAGGGTATCTAAACGGACGCAGGCGAAGGCTGATGAACTACGCCTGGAGCTGCGCCACCGACGAACGCTGGTGAACCAGTGAGTCGCGAAATCGACTCGCAAGAGGCGCAGAATACCTGAGCAAGATCTGGAAGAAGAGAACGACCAGCGTATGGACTTGATCAATCCCGAATCCCATTTCAACTTTGTTAAGATACATCTGATAAGACACTTTGGCAATCATATCTACCAGTTTGGCAATATTCCCATGTTTTCTACGGAGTATGGATAGCTCGCGCATAAGGAGCAAATCAAGGACGTGTACCGAAGTTCAAATAAAGCCCACCCAGCGCGACAGATCCTGAGCAGCTACGGACGACAGCATGCGATCCAGATGAGACTTTTGATCTTAGAATTCCTTCCAGGCGCCGGAGCAGATCTCCCACTGGAGGTGGTCGAACATTTAGAGGAAACTTTAACTGCGCTGTCAGCCCCACCAGTCCACCGTAGGATGCTGAACGGACATCGTGATGATGTGCCGGACGTCGCTGATTTTGGAAGAGCACTCAAAGTCTCACCAGAAACAATTTGGCGAGAATTGATACGATATAGTCGACTAAGCCTTCCTCTCGGGCGCCGGCCTCCGGAAGATCCAGCGATACTTCAATCGCTACCTGTTGAACTACTGAGGCAAATAAAAATCCCGGTGCTTATGTTTCTGGAAATCGATGTTTACAACATACACAGAGCCTGGTGCACTGGTGATCGAGTCTTCCGGAATCAGGTGAGTCGGAACGATAGTGTTTGGATACACCATGGTGGCGAGCAAGGTATGGTACGCTCAGGGGGCGTCTGCCCGCCAAGCTCGTCGCTTGAAAAAAAATTAGGGACTACAGGAACCAGGAAAAGGTCTACCGCCTCGCAGGTGTTCAAATGATGAGTGTGGTGAACTCTGGACGCCGGTCAGAGGTAGACGGCCTTGTGACGGTTGAGCTAAGAGAGGACGCCCGAGAGTGGATGATCGTGGATATAGGGACAATCTTAGGCCTGGCGCATCTCATCCCATAGACGACAGACCGGCACTGGATCGTCAACAGCCGGATTGATTTAAGGCCATTTAACGAGATCGATTAAACTAACGCAAGGCGGGGGTCCGGATGAACAATGGTGTATATACATAGAGAAATAGAATTCGGCGAGCGACTTAGCCCCTATTAGGGGCTACTTCGCTCCCCGACTCAGCCAGCACGTTAGGAGAGCAGTAGATAGTATATACAACTAGAATTGAAATGATGAAAGAATTATGCGCGAGTTACAAATATTGCTGTAGGAGAGACTGAGGGCTTCGCTATTAATATGGTGCACGCTACTACTATGGCGCACCCTAGTACTATGGCGCTTGATCATGATCGAGAAAGTCAGGACGTCACGAAGGCACCCAGAAGGGGGAGGGTAAGGGGGTGTCTTGGAGAGGCATCTGGACGTGGGGAAGGAGTGAGAAAGTAAAGGGGACGTTACAAGAAGGGATTGAGGTTAGGAGAGGTGGGGAGGCGACCGGACGTCGGTAGTAAGCGAAATAGCGTCCAGACGGACGAGGCGTTGAAAATTGCGTCAGGACGCACGGGAGGTAGAAGAGGCAAAAAATGGCGTCGGACACGTCAGGACGCGGCGCCTGCGTATAAGACACCAGATTAATATTTGCTAGTGAAGTCAACCAGATTTCGTTTGGCTTCGATGAAAAAGGAATTTTGGCAAACCAAGGAGGTACGGAAGTGCCGTACTCCCTTTGATGACGAGCATGGTCACAACCTTAAGGCCCAGAGATACGGTTCGAGCATCTGTGAGTTTGATTCGATGCTGGGTTTATAGTTTGCTGAGTCGACCTAAACGTATACTCCATTAGTGAGATTGTTTAGCATTAGAGTTCTTAGGGGTTTGGAATATATAGATTATAGCCTGCCTGCCTGCCTGCCTGCCTGCTTGACAATCTTCATCTTATCAGTTCACATTCCCCTGGCTTCGGTCAGGTGTGGTCTTGCGCTTGATGGATGAAAGATTCTCGTAATTACACTGGTTCCTTGGCAGATGCCAAGGGACGTGGCGTCCATTACGTCTCTTGGCATCTATCCTCATGTGAGCCTTAGAACCTTATTTCATCACATGGGGTGGAAATCCCTGAGAGACAGCACTGTTCACAATTATTGAATTGTCTATGTTCTATATCTTTATCCATCACAATTCCTGGATCCGCTATGTGGCTAGTTCATCTGGCCCACGATACCCGTATCCACTTCGAGGTGTGACGTGGCTCTAATAATACACCCTACCTCAAGTTCTTTGCTCGTACTGTACACCCCCCTATGGCTAACTGTCAGGAAATGTACACCCGGCCTCGACGAGCTGTATATAAGGACCCCTGCTATCCCTCCTTCCACTCTGCTGTTCCCACTCATTATACTTTCTTCTTGGCTCTTCTCCCCATGTCTGGCGCCAGATCCCGACCTACCCACGCCAACCTCCCTCCAAGATACTAGTCTCTTAGTTGACTATTCAATAAGTTTTCCGATCTTGTTCATTGTGTTGTATTCAAGCTAAACATTGCACGGGTCTCCATGGTACCTCCGAGCTCACGGAAACAGCAGTTAGACAAGGGAAGATAGGTGAACTACTTCTATATATCTGTGAGCAATTTTAAGGTTGCCATTTCCCTTAGACGCCACACTGCACAGCCCCAGAGAATTGACGCTTAGACCGGAAAACGAAGAAGGACCCTGCCCTGTATAGTCACCTGTTGCCCCGCTGAGGACACAGCGTAAGTAATGAGTGAAAGCAGTGGATTCGCATTGCATGATATAGCGCTCATAACGAACGTTCTTGTAAACAGACACCTGGCGGAGGGCGCGCACTTCAAGCCAGCCACCCAAGACTCGGGCACTGGGTTGGTCAAACAAAACCCTGACCCAGGTATTAGAATATGTCACGCTAACAATTCAGCGCAAATTAGTATGGCGTATGGCGACATTGAGTACGCCAAATTGTGGTGCGGGTTGTTCGATGCTGGTGTTACATCTTGTGCCTATTTCGATCTGCGTGAGCAGCTCCAGGCCTATGAGACAGCCCTCAACCTTGACCCCGGCTACCTGACAGATGGCCAAATCGAAGGAATCACTGTCTTCGCTCACGCCCTTCCACCCTTGAAAGATCCTGTCACCCCGACTAGAAAAAACCACCCCCCAGATCACCTCATGGAACTCGCCCGTCATCTGAGGATGCTAGTTAAAGATTTGGCTGGGAAACTCCAGACCTCTAACCTGTGTCGAATCGGAGAGTGCGCGGGTTGCAGAGACTTTGTGGAATCTCTGAGTAAGTGATTATTCCCATCTATCGGCAGTCAGCCTCGTGCTAACTTGTTTTGACGGAGTCTCAATCGAAACATTATTGCCCATGGGCAGTAAGAATCCATATGGTTGGCCGAACTGGAGCCCTGGAAGCAGGACATTCGTTCCTCGACCATGCCTTGTGTGCTACCGACTCGGACAGGGGAATCACATGGGGACTGTTGACAACACCGAGTATGAGAAGTCTGGTTGGCGTGGTTAGCGAGCAGTGTGTGGAGGAGGAAATTGGATGCCTACAATATCTGATCTGGGTGACTGGTAAGAGTGCCTTCAGGCTACATCAAGAGCCCGAAAGACGTCTCACCCAGCGACAGCTGATCTTTCTCGATAGTAATAATGACATTCTAGCCTGTCTACTTGCCAACCATGGGCAAGATCCCCTCGATCTCTTGGTCATCAAGTGACGTGGAAGAATAGGAATGATAGAGCCCAGACCCTCGAGCCTGCCAAAGGGAGATACCTGTTTCTCAATCGCAAGGTTTGGGAAGAGCCGGTTGGGATCATGCAAGCGGATGAGGATGAGGAGGAGGAGGAGGAGGAATGGCTAGAGGCTGAGAGGGAGGGGGAACCGGAGGGGCTACCGAACAGGGGGTGTGATTGTTTTGGACGACATAAGTATCGACACCTAACGTTAACATGAAGATCAGAAAACATTGGCTAATTGAGGACATAGGACAAGGAATTGGGAGCCCAGGGCCCCTCGACACATTGGAGGGCTACCCCACGAGAAAGAGAAAACCCGCTTAGGGACCATCCGATTACCCCACTATCACAGGAGTCGGCCTCGAGGCCTTCTGCGCCATTTACGCAAACGAAACTCCAGGACCCTGAGAAGGTTCTACCCGAGATGCCCTGGGTAGCAGACTATATTACAGATGCTAGGCTGGCACCTGTGCTGCGTTCTGGACTCGATGGTGCCCCGGTCACTCCTCCTTCTAGCCTACCCGGATTCCGTGAGGAACGTCTTGTCAGCCCAGCTTTTGCTCCGATTGATGCCCGGGTTCACACAACTCCTGTGAGGGCGACTAAACAAGCAGCTCCCACAATTGAACAGGTAGCCAAACTGCATTCAGATGATGATGGTGCCCAGGACAGCCCTGGTACCAGCCTGCCTGTAATCCACTACGAACGTAAAGCCTCCCCCGCAGTTGCTCCGAATGATCCGCAGGTTCACCCAACTTCAGTTCGAACAACAGAACAAGCAGCTCCCACAATTGAAAAGGTACCCACACTGCGTTCAGATAATGATGGTGCCCAGGACAGACCTGCTACCAGCCTGCCTGTAATCCACTACGAACGTGAAGCCTCCCCCGCCGTTGCCCCGATTGATCCGCAAGTTCACCCAACTTCAGTGAGAGCGCCCTCACAAGCAGCTCGCAGAACTCAAGAGCCGCCCACCTCGCTCCCACCCCCGACAGGACCAGTAGCCCCCGTGACACCACCGGCGCGCAAGGCTTCTTCAATCTCCAGTTTGAGTAGTACCCCAAACAATACCAAATCGGCATCGCCCCACCGTGCTGTTCAAAAAGACTTCGTCCTGGACGAAATTAATTTAGGATTTTCTAATTTCTCAGGTATTTTTCTTTCTTTTCCTTTTGTCCCTCGATCTTGTTTCCCTTTAGTCAGAGTTGTCGGATTGTAATTCGTTAGCTGGTATCTGATAGTAAACATATCATTGGTTGCCCTTGCTTAAGCTTCTCATATCCTCTATTGCTAGTTCTTGCCCCTTCTTGTGTTAAGATACAAATTCGCTTTTCCTGTATGAAGTACGCCGCGCATTCGGTCCTTAAGTGGGCTGGCGTCGCTGGACAAAACTAGTTCAACACAATATCGCATAGCGTGAATACAGAATTCTAGACGTTTAGTGATATTGATCGGGGGTTAGGACATGAGGTTCAATAATCCCAATGTACTTTAGGCGTGGCGAGTGTCTTGCTAGAATCAGTGTAGCTAATCAATACTCGTTGTGGGTAGATTATGCTTGGCCTTCTTCATTACCAACGTCTATTTCGTCGAACCTTTTCAATCAGTGTCAGGCCGACCATGATACCTGAGGACGTCGAGAGCATAGCATGTATACACAATTTCGGAGATTTAGTGGTGTCAATTCGACTTTAGGGGATGAGGTTCTACAATCAGAACCTGCTTTAGGAGTGGCGAGTGTCTTTCTGGAATTACTGTTGCTAAGCGATACTTGTTGTGGCTAGATTTCGCTTAGCCTATTACATGAGCGACGCCCATCTCAGGGAAGCTTTTCAACCAGAGTCGAGACGACCATGATACGTGAGGACATTGAGTTCATGGTCATAATGTTGAACTAGCAGAAAACACCTTTTTACAGCGGAATATTTTGTTTCAATACCAAGTGATAGTGTGTGATTCATCCAACCCTCCCCCTGAGTCCTAGCCTATAAGACCTGACCTGTTCATTCAACATAACCACAGATTGCTAATGTTCGCGAAACGAAAGATACATTCCCTTGTTCTACGTCTTCATTTCCATTTGACCTAAAGTTGATCACCCTTTCAGCATTCCAGAATATCTAGGCCACCGCAGGCCAATTCACGCAATCAGCCCACCCCACGAGTAGTAAATGCGAACAGATGTACAGGCCAAGTCGTACGCGATAACATAGCATCAGTGAGAGCAGGGTCGGGAACGCTACAAAACCAATCCGGCACCTCGCCGAGTACACTCCCGAACCCCACACCCAGAAAATGTTGGTCCTACACCACTAAACGCAACTAGAGCACTCAATAGAGCACCAAAGCGCCCCTGGACACGCACGACACAGAGTATGACATGTACTGATCTTGAGACGGAACCTAACGGACAAGTACCAAAAGACACAGTTTGTCTAGGCGATGATGTCGGTGAAGAGCACGAAGACTCTCACGGATCAGACCAGACTCCATCGGACACTATGAGCTAGAGGCACAAGACGATCATATTTCAGATCCTAGTGGACCATGGTTGCGTCACCGGTCACGAGAAGGGGACCTTGAAACAACCAATCAGGTATCGACTGTGCGAGTTTCGACCACCTCCGGATATCAGGAGACAGCACTCATCAGGGGGATGCCGGCAGGTCGAGGACCTATAACGGCCAGGGAAGTGTATACTCCGCCAGTGCTCACGTCATCCAGGGTAGCCCAATATTTATCCCGTGCAGTCACTTACATTCCCACTATGTCGAGAGTTTAAAGTCCGAGTCCGGCCGGCGAATCGAGTACACCACTCTCTGTGGAAATCAGGCCGGGTACCCAGCCAAGGCCAAATACTGGGAGAGGGGTAGGGGCGGCTCTATTTTGGTGGGCCAAAGCTCTCATGAGCTGCTACACCCTGTTTGTTGACCCACTCCCAGGCCCAATGACTTTGACGTCTGAGGTACATGGGGTTTAGCTTAAGGGGCTCGATTTTATAGCTGATGCAGGAAATATTGAAGCGTTGGCGGAAAGGTTAAAGATAGTAAGTGTACACGGATCCAGAGGGAGGACGCCCCCTGAAGCCGGGTATAGTACTGATTCTGAAAGACAGGCAATAGAGACTCTAGGGTAAGATCCCAGTGTGTTTCCCACATTAAAGATGACATTGGAAAATTAGACGATCTCCCGCCCGATCCAACGGCACTTGCGCGCAGCGTGGATTACCTGCTGGTAAAGGATAGATTCATGTGCTCCCCAAACGGATATTAGCCTGGTGCCCCTAGTTGGACAACTTTCTTCCAACAACTAACGGGTAATACACTCCACCCAGAAAGTGGTATTTCGATTCATCGTGCGCCAGATTCTCAAGGCCATATGGGGTAACAACTTAAGAGACACGAACATGCGTGAGATTGTCGAACCCGACTTTCTTGGGTGTATCATCGGCACGATGATTTGCTTAACTAGGGCAATGCACTCTCATACGCTACGACCATCGCAAACAGGAGTATATAAGGAATAAGGTGAGTTGAAGCCTGACACAGTATGATGTCAGCCAGAACCTGAACCCAGCTCATATTATCCAAAACACTAACCTGATCCGAACCACTAAAGCACTTTTCGCCCTGCAAACTCAGACGTGAGCCGATTGCCCAAGCCGGGTACAGGCGACAATTCTGGACAAGATTCGGGGGACCAACCAGGCCAGGATGGAGAAGGAGCACCACGTGCGACAAGACCGCTGTGAAGGGTATACTGACAATTGGGGCAGGGTAGCCGCAAAGCTGCAGAGTCAAGCATCCAGCCAGACTACACGACCCCTAGCCCACTAAAGCCAAACACCTAGCGATTCGCTTGTGATAGCCGCCAAGCTGCAGAGTCTACCATCCAGCCAGGCTACGCAATGGCCAACCCACCGAATTCAAACTCCGAGCAGGCAGCGTATTGGTCGCCTAGTGCGGCACCAGGAGTGTCAAAACGATTCGCAGGACACTGATTTGTCTTTTGATTTGCTCCAGATGTCAGCTACCAGGGGTCCTGGATTTCTCGATTCTTCTCCGGCCAGCGCAGATGGTTTACGGGACGTGACCAAGGAACTATCGTTGGACAGGACTGTCAGTCCAAGTGGATCTCGACGGCTCTCGCTAAAGGTTAACAGAATAGAGCCCGCACAACGGGGGACATGTGATTGTGAGCCGGGGGATGTGGAACAGGGGCGCAATTGGAGGCTTGGTGAGGGTAATTAAGAAATGAAGTGTCGAATATGTCGCGTATGTGTCTAGTAGTTTAATTAATCAATACTATTTGTTTGACAACGATGTGTTGATTTGAGAATTAAAACAATTATCTGGGGGTGGGGGGTCTACTAGTATTAGAAACAAAGAAAGGGACACGCCACGGGGGCGGCTGGGCGATCTTAGAGTAAACGTCATGGGGGGATGTCGGAAAGAAGAGGATAGACCGTGCAACATTGGGATTGTATTAGGCAAAGTTGAGATAGTTCCACTCATCCCTGGGAGGTATCATGAGCGCATCTAGATATTACTTATGAGTGTACAGAGAGAATAGAAAAGGTCAATCTACGATCTGGAGAAACAGCAAGTAGAGAGGGTGAAATCAGGATAATGGTGCGCCGGAAGAGGGTGTCTCGAGGTAGAAGCCAAAGGAGGGAGATATCAGAGCAAGTGAGCTCAGGATCATCGAATCTGGATATGAGGTGTGGGAATCAGCAAAGCCCAGGAGTGGAAGATCAAGATGGGACGTCAGGAGAGACAACGCCAGGATCAGTTGTGATCAGAATGGAGCGGCGGATCATCAGGGGTCCCCCTGGTGCAGCAACCAAGAGTCAGAGGTGTTCAGGATGCAAGAGCTGTGGACCAGGCGCAGGGAGGGGGGAGAGAACGTAGGGTCAGTGTCTGGATAGCGTCAGGGCACAGTACATCAGCGGAGGCAAAATCAGGACCAAATGGCAGATCGACTTTCAGTCATAAATCACAATTGACGTTATGTGGGCTATGTGCGCCAGATGCATGGGGCACCCCTGGGGCTGAGTATTATTTTTGCTGCTGTGTGGTAGAACTCGAGAATGCTGAAGACTTAGTACAGGCATGGTGGACTGATAACAGGCCAGGGGAGGAGTTTCCTGCTGTTTTGTCCGGTTATATTACCTTTGGCGTTACCTCTACCAAGAATGGTTATGCACAGTATGCTGAGGTAACCGGCGGTGGATTTGGGATTCGTGGTACGCAATTTGGACACTGACTACAACAGGAAGGAGGTTTAGTTTTCTTTTGTATAGTTGGAAAAGCTTGTTGGATTTTGTTTTCTGGGTGTAACCAGTAGGAATTACTAGTTAGGTTTGGGATTAGAGTATGATACTCTGTATGTTTTATGGTTGCGTTTAATACTGCTCATCTTTAATATTCGGTTTCCGAATATCGTTTGATAGTTAGGATATTTTCTTTATTGTCTCAAGATCTCGTTTGATACTGGATATTTTTGATGTAACCTTGCAAGGGTGTTATTCTAGAGTCTTTATTTTGATTGTTCACAAGGCTCCGGTTAGCCTGACAAGTGTATTTAAGACCTGCTATTCTCCCAACTGTGAGAAGGCAGACTTCGACACACGGAGCTTTTAATATACTTGGTTGAAAAGTTACTGTCTCAGTTCACTTCCCTAATCCATTTAAAAGGACCAAAAATACATGGCCATTAGGAACTACTTGGTAGTTGCGTGATAGAAAGAATTTTGTTATAACAACTTAGTTTAAGCCTCCAGGACTTAGTCTGATTAGATACGGCACTTTGATATAGAGATAATATGGTTCTCTTATGGATTCCTGCCACAACTCAGGAGGTGGTTACAAGTCGGCACAAAATACATAGCGCACCAGAGCCCAATCACCATAGGCTCTGATGGACAATGCAGTAGATCCAGGCCCGATACTGTAACAGAATTGACTATTAGGGCTATTATTCCTTAACTTGACTTGGATATTGCCTATTAGGATTTGCCCAGTAACGAATCATTCCTTACTTTGTTCCTTCCCCATTGTTATAGTTTGTATTAGGTAGTACTTTCCTTAGTTCGCTTATTACTACCTTTGATTCCTTGTACCCAGTTGGAAACCTCTATGGATTACTGGTTTAGTACATTAGTAGCGATCACTTACTTGTTTGATTCCATTACTCGTTGTGTTAGTTATATCCTGTCGCATCTACACCTTTGTTTTACGACTTCGTTGTTTTCGCATCTAGGGTAGCGTAGCTTAGCATTCTCGTATGCATAGGATATTGGTTATGATTTATTGGTATTTAAAGGGCTCCAGGTCCCTTAAGGAATCGCACTCTCAAGCCTCACTGAACCCTCACTTTAATATACCTAGTTGAATGGTCACTCTACTAGTCGCTAATCTTTGTTATATGTATTGTCGAGATTTGCATCGACACTGCTCCTCCCTGTCCTTACAGTATCACCAATATCGGGCCGGGAATCTCGCGATACTCAGGAGCAGGTTACGTGTTGTGACCTAGCCTCAAGTACAATCTTTGATTTTCGGCAGAGGACTGAGCATCCTTCACCTCCCTGGACACGGCAGTCCCTGTACCCCTCCTTATTCCCTGAAAGGTCTAGAGCAGACTTCTGGCGAGACCAGGTCACCACAGATTGCCACCATCTCGCTTCTAGGAGATAAACAAGAACGCTTCGCCAAAGCTCCTGCTGCACCATCAGGATCCTCATCCGAGGCCCACAGTGTCACTCCAGCAAAGAAGGAAGCCCCACCACCAGAACCAGCACTACCTCCAGCCCCTGACCAAGACGAAGACTCCTCAGAATACGAATCAAGTAGCCAAGACCAGAACGCTTGAGGAAAACCACAAAATCCACTCGGCTTAGAAGAAAGCCAAACCCCAAAACGCCAAGAGATCGAAGAAATACCTGACCAAGAACAACTCCATCAGGAAGGAGCACCAAAGCCAGACCCTGACCAAGATTTGGAATCAGATACCCCAGATAGTCCAGGTCAATTAGGACTGGCTTCACCAGCAAGCCCAAATCCACCGCCTTCAAGAAACCGAAGTCCAGACCCACCACCACCGCCACCTCCTGATCCTCATCCATTACACAGTCCACAACAACCTGGTATCTCAGTCCCACCAGAGGAAAGTCGCCGCCCCATATGACCAGCACTATTCTTCTTCACTAAAGCAGGAAAAGACCGGGATCCATTCAGGATAAACTCATAGTTCAGCACAGTCCATCGATATATATCTAGCTTTGGAATCCAGGATACAGACCCAGAAGCATTGCAGTACTATGGAGCCTACAGCAGAGAAAAGGCCCTCAAAATATTCACTCAATATGAGAATAGCCAAGGAGCCAAAACCATTAACGGACTCACAGGCAAATTCGAAGGATATTTCCTACCTTCGACATCCACTGATACAATCTATGATCATTGATTTGCAGTATAACACACTACCAATGGGAAAACACTGTAGATTACAGAAAGAGTTATGACTCGTGAAACGCTCAGAGACAGCTTACCCCCAGTAACAATCTCAGCCTACTCAGCAAAACAAAGGCTTCTAGACGCCATCGACCTCGAACTCTAGCGAGATGTCAAACCCCATATTTCCTGAGATACATCCGTTCATGAGCTAGTAGAGATTGCTGAGAAAAGAGATACTATCCCTCACCCCACAGGACTCTATGGTACCAGCAATCAATACACCAATTCCGTCTCGCATGCAGTCACCCAGCCCAGACTCAGATATACCAGGAATAACACGCAAGGACAACACCAACGATCCTCCCACAATAACTGCCTGTACAATAAAGTACCACCCCATGAGGAGGCAAGACGCAAAAGTGAAAGAGCATCTTACTACAGTGGAATGATAGTACACTTCTCCAGCGATGGTTACCAAAAGCCAAGAATCCAGAATGATCATCAAGGGTACAAGTATTGAGGAAATGGAAGAAGAGTAGCAACTGAGAGAGGAGGAAAACCTCGCCGCACCTATCATACTCAGGAAAGAACCAACCATACCATCGAAGTTACCAACACATCCTACTATGTAGGACCATCTGGAAATGAAAACAAAGCCCTGGAAGCCTGCATTAGAGTCAATGGATACAAGGCAAAAGCCATGTTCCAAACAGAAACCATCGGAGATAACCTCATGTCAGCAAAATTCGTATATACCTTCAAAATCCCTACCATAGACCTCGATACCCATATTAGTCTATAGATGGCAGTCCAAAGATCTTGCTCTACCATAAAATCCAAATCACAACCAGTCATCCACGTAGATGAGGAAACCGGTGATATTCCCGATAGTCTAGTTTGTTCTTTAGACAACTATGACATATTCCTAGTAATGCCATACCTTATCATCCATAACACTATAATCATTTGTGGAGACTCAATCATTTCATTCGCTAAAAAGCCAATTACCCTCCCTTGCAGGAAAGGAAACAGCGCTAGGTTCTCTGCAATGACAATCTCTGATACCCATGACTTCTTCTCTGAGTTTCCTGATGTTTTCCCATACACGAAACGCCGTGAACTACTGCCCTTGCCCCAGATTAACCACGACCTCAATCTTATAAACAGGAAAACAGCACCAAGGCCGAACATTTCCCCCGTTCCTCACAAGCTCCTCCGTGCATACAGACAAATTATGGAGGACTGGAAAGCGAACAATATTGTCTACACTTACGAAGCCAATAGCCCAGTCAACATGTTCCCTATGCTAAAACCAACTGGCAAAATTAGACTCCTAGCAGACGTAGTACCCAGAAACGATATCACAATCAAGAACGATAGCACTATTTCCAATGAGTCCATGATTCTCGGAACTGTGGCCCGAGCCAAATACCGATCCACTATCGATCGATCAAACTAGTACTTCCAAATTCGAGTTGCCCCTGAAGATGAAACCCTGAACACCAGTAAAACGCCCTTCGGAACCTTTGCATGCAAGATCATGCTGCAAGGAGATACCAATGCACCCTCCAACGCTATGCCGGTTATGAAGTATGTCCTTGATAGACTTATAGGAAAAAAGGTTTTGCCATATGTAGACGATATAACAATCTTCTCAGACTCTTTTGCTAACCATGTTCGCGATATCGGCCACGTTTGTCAGAGACTACCGGACCATCACATTAGAGACTCCCCATCCAAATGCAATGTCTTCGCCAATTGGCTCCCCCTGTCAGGACATGTTATAGACGATCAAGGAATACATGCCGATCCTGAGAAAATACGAGGGATCCAGGACTGGCACACCCCCAAATCGAAAAATTGAATTACAAACTTTTATTGGTGTTGTATTATATCGTGCACAATTCCTACAGCACCACGCTACTGTGAGCGCCGTACTATCAGATCTCCTTTCCCAAAACCGATTTGAATGGAGACACCTGCATGAGGGAGCGTTCAAACAAGTCAAACACCTAGCCCACAACATTACCAGACTCTGCCCAATTGACTATCAATCACGCCACCCAATATACCTCTTCACTAATGCTTCCAAAGTTGGAGCAGGCGCATGGATAGACCCAGGACCCTCACCTGAGAAAGCTCACCCTGCAGGATTCCATAGCCTAATATTTTCAACAAGTCAGCGACACCACCCTGTACATAAATTCGAACTTCTCGTTATACTGGATGCAGTCTAGTCATTTCACCCCAGGCTTTAGGGTACCAGGTTCACTCTGCTAACGGACAACAAAGCGCTTTCATTGTTCAAATCACGCAGAAATCTCCCTTATCGCCAAACAAGGTGGAGAATGTTCCTCTAATCTTACAATTTCGACATCATACACTAACCAGGAATGGAAAATGTGCTGCAAGCTGCCCTCTCAAGCATCTATGAAGAACGAGAGGCAAGCGCTCACATGATTCTAGTTGACCCCAGTGAGACGAACGCCATGAAAGAATCCTATTCCCGCCATGAGAAGCAGCGTCAAACACAACCTCCACCTTGCTCACACTTTGGTTCCAATTAAATAACCTTCTTACTTCTCCCCGACACCTCTTGACCTCTTTTCTATACCCCAACATCTATCAATGTTGAACGTGGAAGATGTCCCCATCCCAGAGTTGCCCAAGGAGAAGGAAAACGATCACCACCGAGCTCCTGTTGCACAAGGACTCCTCTAACATGGCAGCCCCCCTTGAAGAAGGTATCGACGCCATGCAGAGCAACAAAGCCAGTACCCAAGAACAACCTCATGACCTTACTGAAACCACAATTCTCATTCAAGCAGCTCAGCCACAGCTTGCTCCACTTGCCTCAAGAATTCACAGCCCTTCAAACCTGATGGAACGAGCTTTGAATCTTACCACTATCACCAACTCCTTTGGCACAATTCTTGACTCCATGACCAAACTAGAATTGATTGCCCTCGCCTTCTCAGGATACAAAATCTCCGCATCAGTTAACCCTTCCAGCCCTCCCAGAGATGAGTTGGAACGATTTCTTATGTCTACAGGAAATATGGCCCAACTCTGGGCACAATCTGTATGGGACGAATGTGAATCCCATATCGAAGAAAAAGACTGGCACGACTACCTCTCTGGACCTTGCCCTATCCGTGCCCCTAGCCCGCTCTATTCGACCTCATGCTTTGTTACTCAACACCAGTCCAAGTGAGGATATGAGGATCGATGTGCTATCCCGCCCGCCCTCCCCCCTGAGGATGGATATCCAGTCAATCCTACTATAATCAACAAAGATAGTGGAAAAACCTCAAACCATGCCGCTCAGCTGGAAGACTTACCAGCCTCTTATGCCCCTGTCGCTTACAATGACTCTTTCCCGAACCAGCCCTCCAGAACAGTTGGTATTCGCGCCTTCTAGCTCTCCCAATACATCAAAGGCAAGTCGTATGACACCCTGCGAAAAGCTACAGCATCTCATCCTCCCCATGACATCGTCAGCCAGAACACCAATCATTGTCGTTGGATCCTTATTGCCAGACTGGTTCTTACAAGAGAGGAGGATGACACTTGAGACTCCCTATATATTCCCTATGAAGCAAGCTATGAAGGAACCAACATCAGGACTGAAATCATTCGAATCACCTATGAACACATGGCCCACAAGGGAGCACACAAATGCTTCAAATAGGACTCCAAATATTTCCATTGGATGTCTATGCGTAGTGATTTCAAAGACGCTATTCCCCAATGTCATCTTTCCAGATCAACAACAACCCTACTACGCTCCCTGACGGAGTTGTGAAGCCTCTCCCTGTCCCCAGAGAACTATTCTGTTCTATTGCAATTGACCTTGCAGGACCCTTGCCTAGCGACAACCAGAAGGAATTAATTATATTTATGTTGGATCGCTTCACTCGCTTCACCTACGTTATCCCCCCCTCATAGAACATCACAGCTGTCGAAAGTGCTAACCTCCTCATTGAACGAATCTTCTCTGTCCATGGTTTCCCTCCTTGTATTGTCTCAGATAGAGACCCCAAGGTCACCTCCCACTTCTGGATGCAATTCATGGCTAAAATAAAAATTGATCTCAACATGGCTACCGCTTATCCTGACTAGACCAAAGGCCAAACAGAACTCAGAATCAGAACAATACGCCAATGCCTCCGCAATTTCGTTAACCCCAAAGGCACCAACTGGACTCGCTACCTTTCTCATGTTGAAACAGCGATCAATGCTGGTCCTGGCGATTCATCTGAACTCTGGCCATTTGAAATTGTTTTTGGGCAAATTGGAAATCTCCTCCCTGGTGTCGAAGTCCTCCCTACCGCTGTCCCCTCTGCTGATGCCATAGCTTCTCAAATCATCAAAAACTACCAGTTGGCCAGAACTGCCCTCTAGAAAGAACCAGTTCACCAGACCACTATTAGCCAGAAAATACGCAAAAAAGGACCACTTATTACCCCAGGCAAAACTCAAGTTACTCTCACATTGGAACCTTATGTACACAAGATTGTACAAAACCAAAAACTAGTTGGACCCTGGTTAGGAGCCTTTTTCAGTCTCCGAAGGACCTGATACAAATGATAACTATGAACCCCACGTCCATCCCATCATGCAAGGCATCCACCCCTGGATTCCTCGTTGCCACCATCGAATCAACCTCAGACCAGACCTCAAAGCATTTCCAGGCCTCCCTAAACCCAGCTCCAAGAACCACTCACAATCGATACCTTAGGACAATTAGAATAAGAAGTTAAAAAGGTTCTCAAGGATCAAATCTAACGAAAAGAACGCAAATTCCTAATCCATTGGAAAGGCTATGACAAAATCTAACATAGTCGGGAACCTCTCGATGGCCTTGAAGGAGCCACTACTACTCTTAGAACTTACTGGTTTGACACCTATAACGAAACAATTCCCTTCCACCTTCCCTGGACTCATAACGACAGTTGGTCAGCTTGGACAGTCCAGACCCTTCAATTCATCCCTCTCTCACCAGAGCTTGATTGTGACAGATTCTGGACACCTATCCCAGACTGGGAACTACTCTGACACCGAAACCTAGGACACCTTTCCTTCCCTTGATGAGTCTGAGTTGGAAACCTAAGCGAAACCCCTCACCTTCTATTTTCTTTTCTGTAAGGGGGCAGGTAATGGAATCCATTATTCTCGCTATTATTCCTTAACATAACGTTGGATAGTGCCTATTAGGATTTCCCCAGTAACGAATTATTCCTTACCTTGTGCCTTCCCCATTGTTAGAATTTCCTATTAAGTAGTACTTTCCTTAGTTCACTCATTAGTACCCTTCGTTCCTTGTACTCAGTTGGAAAACTCTATGAATTACTGGTTTAGTACATTAGTAGTGATCCCTTACTTGTTTGATAGCAGCACTTGTTTTGTTAGTTACATCCTGTCGCATCTACATCTTTGTTTTACGACTTTGTTGTTTTCGCTTCTACCTTAGTGTAGCTTAGCATTCCTGTTTGGACAGGATATTGGTTATGATATATTTTTATTTAAAGATCTCGAGATCTTTTCAGGAATGGCACTCTCAAGCCTCGCAGGAACCCTCACTTTATTATACAATGTGGAACGGTCACTCTACGAGTCGCTTATCCTTGTTATATCTCTTGGCGAGATTTCCAACGACGCTTCTCCCCTTGTCGTTACAGTATGGCCAGATCTCCCTCTGGGAATCTCACGATACTCAGCAGCAGGTTACATCATCCTTCGGTGTAGAGACGCTAGTAGTTGCCTGCTCTGGCAGCATTTGAGATACATGGTGCAATCGTAGCTAGAGTTGGACCGAGTTCTACCATTTATCGAATGCCTCTGGTTTCATGTCTTTGCCATCACCAGTGAATTTCTTTGCTTATGAGACATCGATAGTAATCCTTGGTAAAGGGGCTGGTACTGGTAGAGGTGCTGATTCCCCAGTCCTTCACCATGGTCAGAGATGTGGTCGGAATCGCTGCTGCTGCTTCAGCTATCTGGATAGCCTGCTGGTGCCACTACTCGGGCTTTGCTGGATGATCGTGTTTGTAGGGATTCAGGGAACCCGCCCGGGGTGACTGGCGCGGCTTTCACTAGTTCTGTTGGGAAAACTGCTAGATCCCGTGGTATACTATCTCTGGCTAGTTGCCTTGCTCCTTCGTCGTCAGAGAACTTTTTCTTTACAGGTTCTTTGACAAAGCGTCGCTGGTCGTCTCCATCAGCAAAAATAATACTCTGCGCCAGGGGCGCCCCATGCGCTGGGGCACCTAGCGCACATAACGTCAATCGCGAATCAGAACGCAACGTCAATCGCAAAGCAGGACACAACATCCATGTGACGTTGCACCCTGATTTTGCGTCACCTGACGTGCCGTGCCCTGACGCTATTCTGACCCGCACCCTACCTTTTCTGCGCCCTGACTGCTTCTTGTCCTCTGCTCTTGCGTCCTGAACATCGCTGATTCTCAGTTGCTGCACCAGGGCGACGCCTGATTATCCGCCCCTCCATCCTGATCACGACTGATCCCGGGGTCTTCTGTCCTCACGTCTGATCTTTATCTTCCACGCCTGGGCTTTGCTCATTCTGACGCCTCACATCATGATTCCATGATCCTGAGCTCTCTAGTCCTGGTCTCTCCCGCCTTTGACTTCTACCTCCAGACACTCTCTGCCGGCGCATCATTCTCCTGATATCACCCTCTCTACGTGCTGTGTGTCCTGATTGGAGCTTGACTTTTTCTATTCCATCTCTACCCTCCTATGGAATATCCAGATGCCCTGATGATGCCTCCCCTACGCCTGGAGAACTATATCAACTCTGCCTGACACAATCCCAATCTTGCGCACCCTCGATCCTCTTCTTTGCGACATCACCCCGTGAGATTTACTATATGATCACCCAGACGCCCCCCTGGCGTGTCCCATTCATTGATTCTACTACTCGCACTCCGAATGCCCAGATTACCCTTTACATTCTCATATCAACATGTCGCCGTTAAACAAATAGTATTAATTAATTAGGCTACTCGACACATACGCGACATATTCAACACTTCATTTCTTAATTACCTTCACCAACGCTCCCATTGCGCCCCTGTTCCACATCCCCCCGCTCACTATCACTTGTCTCCTGTTGTGCTGGCTCTATTTCGTTAAGGCTCAGCAAGAGGCGTCGCAATGGAGTGGGACGCACAGTCCTCTCGAACGATTGTTCCCTGGGCACCTCCCGTCAACCATCTGCGCTCGGCGGAGAACAATCGAGAAATCCGAGAACCCAGGCAGCTGACGTCTTGAGGAAATCAAAAGACAAATCAGTGTCCTGCGAATCGTTTTGACACGCCTGCTACCCCACTGGGGTCCCAATGCGCCACCTGCTTGGAGTTTGAATTCGGTGGGTTGGCCGTTGCGTAGCCTGGCTGGATGGTTGACTCTGCAGCTCGGCGGCTACCACAACCCAATCGCTAGGAGTTTGGCATTGGTGGGCTGGCAGTCGCGTAGTCTGGCTAGATGCCTGACTCTGCAGCTCAGCGGCTACCGCTGCCCAATCGTAGGTATACTCTTCATGGCGGTCTTGTCGCACGCTATGCTCCTTCTCCATCTTTGCCCGGCTGGTCCCGCGAATCTTGTCCAGCATTACCGCCTGTACCCAGTCTGGCAAATCGGCCCCCATCTGACTTTTCCGGGCAAAAAGCTCTTTAGTAGTTGGGAGAATGTTAGCGTCCTGGAGAATACGTGGTAGGTTCTCGTTCTGGCTGACCGCCCACCGCGTCCGGCTTGAACTCGCCTGAATCCTTATATATTCCTTTTTGCCATGCTGGTAGGGGAGGACAGAGGATTGCACACGTTATGCAAATGATCGTGCAATTGATACGCCCAACAAAACCCGGTTCGACAATCCTACGCATTTTCCTGCCTCGGAAGTACTGATCTCATCTGGCCTCGGGAATCTGGGGCGCCCCAAACCAAAATGCCAATTTCTAAGCCGAGTGTAATACCTGTTAGTTATTAGAGGAAAGATGTCCAACTAAGGCGCACCAACCTCATATCCGTTTGTGTTACAATCCTCTCTTCTACGGGTGATACTTGCAGCAGGTAACCGATAGTCGTCTAACGATCACTTCTTCTTTGCCCGATAGCGGTTGCGATAGCTAAGCCCGTTGACTCCTATCTAGCAACGTCGATCGCTAGGCTCATATAAGACCGTCTGGTCTTGATTCCCGAAAGCGTGATAGATAAAGATCTTTGTATTGAAAGTATAGTGTATGAAAGAACTTAGATGG
>Ga0307507_10005197_pt1 | contig 21745 bp, 14 predicted proteins | sample 7_EM_MG_FD_207223 | JGI IMG/M metagenome (GOLD analysis project Ga0307507, IMG submission 207223) | Populus trichocarpa ectomycorrhiza microbial communities from riparian zone in the Pacific Northwest, United States - 7_EM | ecosystem: Host-associated > Plants > Roots > Unclassified | place... | reverse complement strand
TGGCCTTGTTTGATCATCTCAGCTTTCCAAACTAAACCTATCTTGGGCTAATGACTCGGTCTCTCAGAATCCTCAGATGGCGAATCGTAAAAGAATTTACGGTACTCTTGCTTGTTGAATTTAGCTCAGCTGTAGAGTGACTCAATTATGATACCTATAAGGGCTTGTCTTGACTTCAATCCTAGGGGTAGAAGACCTCTGCTATCCCACTATATCTCATGCGGATGAAAGGTATTCTATCCCTTCACAACTTCGAAACAAAAGTTGACATTAATTATGTTCTGCGTGTAGGATATATCATACTCACATAGTTTGTTTACCGGCCTCTCCCTCTTTCCTTCTTTTTTTCAATCCTCACAGTTCCCACTCCACCGCCAGTATCCCCACTTCAGTAACGACTGCTCGTGTCAAAAAAAAAAAAAAAAAAAGATCAGAGAAGATCAGCACAGGCATACAGGCATGAGATCAGAACGTTTTGTGTGATGACCTTTGTAAAAGTCTCGATTTTAACTTCTTCCACGAGAGCATCAATTCCCATTAAATCTGCAACATTATAAAACTCATAGAGAGCGTGGAAAGCTTTACCAATTCTGAAGGACCTGGGTCAGAGGAAGAGAAAGCGTTAGTTAAGTGAGGGGTAACGTTATGCTATAACGATTTCTATTTACCCATATTCTTGAAGTATTCTTAAAAAGGATATCTACTCAAGTATTATATACCACCAAAGTTTAGCCACCCTAGTTTAGTCCGGGGCAATAGCAACTCTTCCCAAAACGCTTCGGCGTTACGAGCACATAGAGCCCTATACAAGACCAGAACCCACTTTCTCAACTATTAATATGATTGGAAATAATAAGCAGGAGTCTAATACCTTTTATCTGCCCTCTTAGCCTACTAAGGATAAAGTAGTTTCTTAGCTGATGTCACAGCCTATGTGATTTTCGAAATGGTAGTAGCGTTGGTGTTTATCACAATAAAAATGTCTGTTTTTCACAAAATTTGTTGCAAACGGTGCTAACCAAAATTTCAGAAGAATGATAGTTTATACTTTATATCGATAAATGGAAACAGGGACTGATAACGCAAAGTAATATATATACCGGTAGGTCCATAAGACCCCACATATTTAACCCCAAACAAAATTAAACAAACCCTCTTCGATCCCCCCAAAGAAAAAATAAATAAAAAAACATTCCCGATACTAGTATAATACATGTTAAATTAACCACGGCCTAGCAGTTAAATTATACAATAATCCCTAACTGTTAACTCCCAGTTTGATGTAACGGTAACTAAGAAAAAAAAGAGGGGGCAAAGAAAGGAAGGAAGGAACTATAACACGATCACACTAGAAACCTGAGGTAATTTTAATCTCTTATGAAGAAAGGCGTACACACAGACACACCAAAGTCTCGGCCCGAAAAGCTTGGAAAAACATTTTTCAACCACGGGGCTGAATGCCTCTATGGAAGGCCGGAACCCGACTTTTATGCGGCGCAAGTGGATACTATGTCCGAGTGGGTGGTGAGGATGAGTAGGGGCGGGTTGAGGAGGTAGGTGTGTGTTCTGATATAGTAATCGTATGGCAAATTCCGAAATGGTCACTAATGCGGGCGAAGGGCATCATCAAGGATTTCAGGATGAAGGGCGGCGCTTGGGCTTAAAACGACGGAAAGGCCTCTGGATAGCTCTAAGACAACGTTTCCGAAGCCCTAGGGGCTTCGGAGGGGCAGGTTGGGGGTCGGGGGTGGGGTCAGATGTGGGCATGGATGGGAGAACGGATCCTGAGGAGAGTGCCTCAAGTTGATTTGAAGGCCCAGAGGGGTGTGGAGGGGCGGAGTCGGGGGCGGTATTGGACGCGGACACGGGTGGGAGAACCGATGCTGAGGGGAGTGTTTCGGATTGATTAAAAGGCTCTGGGAGCTTCGGGGAGGCTGGGTCGGGCCCGGGGGTGGGGTGGGATGTGGAAATGGGTGGGAGGGCGGATGCTGGGAGAGGTGCTTCAAGTTGATTTAATGAAGGCCCGGAGGGTGAGAAAGGAACCGCTCCTTTGACCACCTGTCTGGTATCGGGAGTAATGCGGTTTTGTTGTGATACCGGAAGTAATTCTACTTCTTCCTGAAGACTCAGAGTAAGAGAATTAAGATTAGCATCCCTTAGCTCTGAGAGTATCTTTACCACACCCTCATGTCCACATTGCTTAGCATAAGATAGTGGTGTCCGGCCAGATCGATCCAATGAATCGGGATTGACATCCTCTCGTTCGAGGAATATCTTCACCACGCCCTCATGTCCACATGCGGCAGCATGTAGTAGCGGTGTCCCTCCATTCTCATCTGATAAATCGGGATTAACATCACATCGCTCCAGGAATATCTTCACCACGCCCTCGTGTCCACATTGGGCAGCATACGACAGTGGTGTCCGGCTGTACTTATCCGATGAATCGGGATTGGCATCACCTCGCTCCAGGAATATCTTCACCATGCCCTCGTGTCCATATTGGGCGGCAGATGATAGTGGTGTCCGGCGATATTCATCTAAAGGATCAGGATTGACATCGCCTCGCTCTAAGAGCATCTTCACCACGCCCTCGTGTCCGTATATGACGGCATGTAACAGTGGAGTCTGGCTAAATTTGTCTGACAAATTAGGATTGACATCACCTCGCTCCAGGAATATCTTCACCACGCCCTCGTATCCATATTGGGCGGCATATGATAGTGGTGTCCGGCGATATTCATCTAAAGAATTGGGATTGACATCGCCTCGCTCTAAGAGCATCTTCACTACGCCCTCATGTCCATATATGACGGCACGTAATAGTGGTGTCTGGCTAAATTTGTCCGGCAAATCGGGATTGATATTACCTCGCTCCAGGAATATCTTCACCAAGCTCTCATGTCCAGATCCGGCAGCATATAATAGTGGTGTCCAGCCATTCCCATCTGATGATTCGGGATTAACATCACCTCGCTCCAGGAATATCTTCACCACGCCCTCGTGTCCACATTGGGCAGCATATGATAGTGGTGTCCGACTGTACTTATCTGATGAATCGGGATTGGGATCACCTCGCTCCAGGAGTGTCTTCACCACACCCTCGTATCCATATTGGGCGGCATATGATAGCGGTGTCCGGCTGTACTTATCCGACGAATTAGGATTGACATCGCCTCGCTCTAAGAGCATCTTTACTACGCCCTCATGTCCATATATGACGGCATGTAATAGTGGCGTCTGGCTAAATTTGTCCGCCAAATTGGGATTGACATCCCCTCGCTGCAGGAATATCTGCACCACGCCCTCATGTCCATATATGACTGCACGTAATAGTGGTGTCTGGCTAGATTTATTCGGCAAATCGGGATTGATATCACCCCGCTGTAGGAATATCTTCACCACTCCCTCGCGTCCATATTGGGCAGCATATGATAGTGGTGTCTGGCCGTACTTATCCGACGAATCTAGACTAACATTCTCTCGCTCCAGGAGTATCTTGACCACACCCTCCCATCCCCATTCGGCCGCATATGATAGTAGTGTCCGGCCATCCTCATCCAACGAGTGGGGATTGATATCCCCTCGCTCCAAGAATATCTTCACCACGGCCTCGCGTCCAGATTTGGCAGCATATAATAGTGGTGTCCGGCTGCGCCTGTCTGGCGAATTGGGATTGACATCCTCTAGCTCGAGGAATATCTTCACCACGCCCTCGCGTCCAGAATCTGCAGCATACGATAGTGGTGTTTGGCCATTCACATCTGACGAATCGGGATTAACATCACCTCGCTCCAGGAGCATCTTCACCACGCCCTCGCGTCCAGAATCTGCAGCAAACGATAGTGGTGTTCGGCCACCCGCATCCGACAAATCGGGATTGACATCACCTCGCACCAAGAGTATCTTCACCACCCCCTCATGTCCATGTATAGCGGCACGTAATAGTGGTGTCCGGCCTAATTTGTCCGGCGCATCGGGGTTGACCTCCCGTCGCTCTAGGAGTATCTTTACTACACCCTCCCATCCCTGTCTGACAATATATGATAGTGTTGTTCGGCCATCCACATCCGACGAATTGGGATTTACATCGCCTCGCTCTAGGAACATCCTCACTATCCCCTCATGTCGATATACGGCAGCACATAATAGTGGTGTTCGGCCGTCCTTATCTGAAGAATCAGGATGAATATCCACTCGTGCTAGTAATATCTTCACTATAGCCTCGCGTCCAGATTTGGCAGCATATGATAGTGGTGTCCGGCCAGCCTCGTCCGAGGAATTGGGATTAACATCCCCTCGCTCCAAGAGTATCATCACTACGCCCTCATGTCCTTCCTCGACAGCATATGATAGTGGTGTCCGGCCGTCCTTATCTGAAGAATCAGGATGAACATCCACTCGGGCTAGTAGTATCTTCACCACGGCCTCGCGTCCAAATAAGGCGGCATAAAATAGTGGCGTCTGGCCATCTTCATCTGATGAATTAGGATTTACATCTCCTCGCTCCAAGAGAATCTTCACCACGCACCGATCTCCAGATTTGGCAGCATATGATAGTGGTGTCTGGCCAAATTTATCTGACCAATCGGGATTTACATTCCCTCGCCCCAGGAGCATCTTCACCACGCCCTCATGCCCATATTTGGCAGCATATAATAGTGGTGTCCGGCCATCCTCATCCAACCAATCGAGATTTACATTCTCTCGCTCCAGGAGCATCCTCACCACGCCCTCGTGTCCCTCTTCGGCAGCATATGATAGTGGTGTCCGGCCAGATTTATCCAATAAATCGGGATTTACATCCCCTCGCTCCAGAAGCATCTTCACCACGCCCTCATATCCACATGTGGCAGCATAGTGTAGTGGCGTCCGGCCGTACCTATCTGACGAATCGGGATCGACATCCCCTCGCTCCAAGAGTATCTTCACCATGCTCTCATGTCCAGCCTTTGCGGCATGCGTGAGTGGCGTTAGGCCATCCGTATTTGATAAATTAGGATTGATATCTCCCTGCTCAAGAAGCACCCCTGCTAGCGCGCAATTTCCGTATGCAATAGCCCATATTAATGGTGTTGCGCCTTTCGAATCACGCCCATTCAAGTCCCATCTTTTCATGTCCACCATGGCAATCGCGAGTTCAGTAACACCCATGTATGCGATGCAGTGTAGTCCAGTAAATCCCCGAAGATCAAGATGCCTGCCATGGTACCGATCCTGCCGGGACAAGATGTTAACAGCCTCCTGAAGCAGGATGCCAGCTGATATGTGGTTAGCATCACGTTCAAGATGCCGTAATGCCAGGTTCTTCACATCTCCGGTCATCTCTTTCCGCGCATGGAATCCCCAGTAACATGAAGCATAATTCAGAAATGGTGTTGTGAAAGGGACGGTATCGACAGTAGTTGGCAGGTCACAGATCGACTCAAAGTGTAAATAAGTGAGGCATATTTCGGCCATCATCGAGTGAGGTGTGATGAACAACGTGGGATGAGCTGAAAGATACTCTTGAAGGGTGAAATGCACGAGGCGGACTGTTGATACATGCTTATCAACCGTAACAAGTCCTAAAGTGCAGCTTAACAAGGTCCTTATGGACGGGACATTGTGGACATTGAGGTCTATAGTCCCTACCTCGACCGCTAACGCATGACACAGCTCTTCTGCTTTTAGCGGTCGCTCCGAACGCGAAATCCACATCAGCGCCTCCATTCCGAGTTCAGATTTGTTTCCTTTCAGCTGGCTTATCCGACCCAGCGTTGTGCTATATGCGTCATCCAATCCCATGCCGCTGGTTATCTTATGAAGCGTTTGTCTCCTCCGGTGTATTGTCGCATCCTCGAGGACTGCATCCATAGTCAGAGAAACAAGAAGAAATCTAGAGGCCAATGTTAGCCGATAACTTCTTATTAGCTATCTTCAGACATTACATACGCCTCCGAAATCTTGTCTGGGATTATTCTGAGAATTTCATCCTCCAATTCCGTATCCATCGCATCCAATTCTGAGTCCCTTTCCAACCTTCTAGTAATATATTCCCGAATATCCTCCTGGGTGGGCTTTATAGGCGCTACTTCGGGGTATCCAGGGAAATATTTCTTCATTTCCTCTCGAATGTGTGGCCTCCCGGTAATGAATAGCCGGATGTTTGGGCACTCCTTGACAATGTGCTGTAAATTGTGCCAAATTTCCGGTCTCTGTTTTGAGGGAAACTCATCCAAAGCGTCAATACAGAGAAATCCCCGTCGCAAATATACGAGCGATTTGACGAGCATTGAACGGATTTCAGGGAGGCGGAGAGTCCGACCATCAGCCTCCCTCTTCGCTCGCTCAAAGGCCTCCCATATCACTTGTGGCATCAGTTCTAACCCGGCGACCAGTTGCTTTAAGACGGCCGTTAAGACAGCAGTGGCGGATTGCTCTCTATGTGCATGGAAGTCGCAATACACACAAGCGACAGCTACATTTCCCCCATCAATTGAATCGCAGAGTGTATCTATCACAAGAGAGCTAGTATTTACCAGCTCAGCTTTGCACCCTATGTCAAGAGAGCTACGTCACACACCTTAGATACGTCTTCCCTACCCCTGGATCTCCATAACAGAATAACACAGGATGGGCAGTCCGATCCTCGCTTGTATGCCATTTCTCAAACTCGTTCGTCCGGAGAAGCCAGTTTCCTACTCCATCCATTCGGTCCTCGCTCACCGCCCGATGCCTTTCCCGCGGGGCCAGGGGAGACAACCACTCCAGAATCTGCCGCTTCTCGTCCGACACCGATATCTCGCAGTTATTCCACACATTCTTATAACTGTCGGTCACATTTCCGACGTTGCTATTTATGTTAATAGTCTGGTTTTGATATGCGGCAGAGCCCATCTTATCTCGCTTATCGTTCTTGTGTTCGGTCGCACTGTTCATAGATTGTGAGATGTGGTAACGAGATGGAAAAGGTTCTTTCTTATGACATTGTAAGAGTTTTTTTAAGGGAAGGTGGGAGATGAGGAAGGGTTGAGGATCTTTCAGCACCACTCTCGCTGCCAACCCGAAGCGGCTTTTTTTCAGAGTGTGTCGGCACCGGCGGAAACCAAGCTCCATTCGGCCACGCCAGCCATAGGCACAAGTGCCGCCTAACAGCAAAGGCCCTATCTTCACCATCATTTCCTCGCCAAGGCCATGCACAAAATCATGCGCAGAATCAGAAGAGGACACTGAACACAATGCCCACCACCCTATCGGTTGCCACTAGTACCAGGAGCAATCTACGGGAATACATGTAACCTAGTGCCTCGAAATTTGTTGTTCTAACATCAGCAAGCGCAACTCTAAGTGTACAAGAGATGTCGAAGCGTTTTTTTAAAATACTAGGTCCCCAGGAAGTTGCATATGACCTGCACGAGCGGGTGAGCCAATAAGCGGCGACAATGTTCATAATGTTTTCAACAATAACGTGATTCCCGGGGATGCGGCTCAGGACCGGGATGCGGCTCACCATGGCAACCACTGGAAAACCAAATGTATATTTTATTATCTTTATAAATAATACAAACATAACTTTGTAAAAATTTAAAAAAGTACTTCAAAAAATGGAGAATCAGAATATAGAGTTTTTATTTCGTAATAAGGAAAATCTCTCTTGGGATACTGTTATCAAGACTTGTTGTTTTAAATAAGATTTCTCCTATTACAAGTTGTGCAAAAATGGAAATAGATAACCGCGCACCAATGATCGGCGGCAACGCAACCCTCCTCATCACACAGCACATTCAGCACAACCTAAATAAATTTCTCCAGATCAAATGTTGATTTCTACTACGTATCCTGCTGTGTATTTACTTTTTTCTTTTTTTTTTTTGATTTTCATGATAGTCGGGTCAGTGGGAGAGTGCTATTGTCGTGGTCCAAGTTTTTCCTATTCATTGATGCGCGGGTAATTTGTTCACCTGCTATATTATGGTATTGGTTGATTGGTACGCAAGGTGCGCTTCTGCTAATGCCAAGCCTCACTGAGGACTCTCTCAGTTCACTTGTCGGGGAAGAGTGGCGGGTGCAGTTCTCCTCTGTTCTAGGGGCGTTGTTCTCGCTCTGTAGGGTAGATGAATGGAAACCATGCTGTGCTCCATTCAAGTCACCAGATTGGAGGCGAGATTCTTTTGGTGGCCCCACGCCAAGAAAAACCAGCCTCAATCAAGTGACTAGAGTGGTGCTGGCAGTGCCTTCACTTTTGAGCTTGCCTTACCCCCGCCCCAACCGACTTTTAAAAAAGAAATTCTTTCTATCTGTCGCTACCCCATTTTTTAATCTACAGGGGCCACGACCAGTGTCAACAAGAGGAGCGATAGGCAAGATAAAATGAGTTCTGCCGCATTTCCAAACTCGGCTATTATCATAAACACCAACGTTGGTAACGTTACCGACAGTTACAATAATGTGTGGAATAACTGCCAGATATCTACGTGGGACGAGAAGCGCCAGATTCTAGAGTGGTTGTCTCCCTTAGCACCTCGGGAAAGGCATCGGGCTGTAATTGAGGGCCGCATGGATGGAGTAGGAGACTGGCTTCTCCGAACGAACGAGTTTGAAAAATGGCATAGAGGGGAGGATAAGGCTGTCCATCCAGTGTTATTCTGTTATTGTGATCCAGGGGTGGGGAAGACATATCTGAGGTGTGTAGGAGTAGGTCTATTGAAATGGCGTGCAGTACTAAGTGTGGAAACACCAGCTCTCTTGTGATAGATTCACTCTGCGATTCCATTAATCGGGGAAATGTAGCCGTCGCTTGTGTGTACTGCGACTTCCATTCCCACAAAGAGCAATCCGCCACTAGTGTGTTAGCGGCTCTCTTGAAGCAACTTGTTGCGGCGGTGGAACCTATCCCGGAAGAGATATCGGAGGCCTTTGAACGAGCAAAAAGAGAGGCTGACGGTCGGACACTCCGGTTCCCTGCAATCCGTGCGATGCTGGTCAAGTCTCTCTCATCTCTCCGACGGGGATTTATGTGCATTGACGCTTTGGATGAGTTTCCCGCGAAGCTTCGGCCTGAACTTTGGGACTCATCGCAGTACGTTGTCCGGGAGTGCCCAAACGCACGGCTGTTCATTACTGGGAGGCCACAAATTCGAGAGGAAGTTGGGAAATATTTCCCCGGACACCCCGATCTAGCCCCCATAAAGCCCACCGAGGAAGATATTCGGGGATATATTACTATGAGATTGAAAAAGGACCCTGAGCCGGATTCAATAGATATGGAACTGGAGGCCGAAATTCTTCGAATTATTCCAGACAGGATCTCCGAAGCGTATGTAACATCTGTAGATAGCTAATCAAATGCTGTCAGCTAACATTGATCTTCAGATTCCTTCTTGTTTCCCTGATTATGGATGCAGTTCTGGAAGATGCGACAATACACCGGAGGAGACAAACGCTTCATAAAATGACCAACGGCTTAGGTTTGGACGATGCATACAGCACAACATTGGGTCGCATAAGGGAGCAGAAGGGAAACAAAGTGAAAATCGGAATGGAGGCACTGATGTGGATTTCACATTCCGAACGGCTATTAAAAGCACAAGAGCTCTGCAATGCGTTAGCAGTAGAAGTAGGAACTACAGAACTCAACGTCCACAATATCCCATCAATAAGGACCGTGTTGAGCTGCACTTTAGGACTCATTACCATCGATGAGCAGGAATCAACTGTTCGTCTCGTGCATTTCACCCTTAAAGAGCACCTTGCAGCACACTCCGGCTTGTTCATCACAGCTCACTCGATGATGGCTGAGATATGCCTCACCTATTTACACTTTCAGTCAATCTGTGAGCTGCAGACTCCTCTTCATCCCGCCCCGTCGACAACACCGTTCCTACACTATGCTTCATGTTACTGGGGATTCCATGCTAGGAAGGAGATGACGAGAAGCGTGAACCACCTTGCAATGCGGCATCTTGAACGTGATGCGAATCACATATCGGCTGACATCCTCCTGCGTGAGGAGACTGTTGACTTCTTGTCCGGGTGGGATCGTTACAATGGCAGACACCCCGATCTTCGAGGATTTACTGGACTCCACTACATTTCATACATCGGGATCACAGAAATGGCGATTGCCATGGTGGATATGAAAAGGTGGGGCCTAAATGGGCGTGATTCCAATGACGCAACGCCATTAATATGGGCTATTAAACATGGCAATCGCACGCTAGCAAAGGCGCTTCTTGATCAGAAAGACATCAATCCCACTTTGGCAGATAAGGCAGGCCTAACACCACTCATACATGCTGCAAAGGTTGGACAGGAGGGAGTAGTGAAGCTGCTCTTGGAGCGAGATGATGCCAATCCCGATTCGCAGGATAACAGTGGCCGAACACCACTATCATATGCTGCCGAATATGGACATGAGAGTGTGGTGAAGATACTCCTAGCACGAGGGGATGTCAATCCCGATTCTTCGTCTGACTACCGGACGCCACTATCACATGCTGCCGAATATGGACATGAGGGCGTGGTGAAGATGCTCCTGGCACGGGAGGATGTTAGCCCCGGTTCCCTGGATGAGATGGGCTGGACACCACTATCATATGCTGCCAGCTCAGGACATGAGGGGGTGGTGAATATACTCTTAGAGCGAAGGGATGTCAATCCCGACCTGCTGAGTAGCGATGGCCAGACACCACTATCATTGGCTGCCCAATCTGGGCATGAGGGCGTGGTGAAGATACTCCTGGCGCGAGGGGATGTCAATCTCGATTCCAAGAGTGACGATGGCTGGACACCACTATCATATGCTATCAGATTCGGACATGGGGGCGTGGTTAAAATACTCCTAGAGCGAACGGATGCTATTCCCAATTGGCCGGACAAGAGTGGCCGAACACCACTGTCATTTGCTGCCCACAGTGGTAAGGAGGGTGTGGCGAAGGTGCTTCTAGAGCGAGGAGATGTCGATCCAAATTCGCGAAATGGCAATGGCCGAACACCATTATCATATGCTGCCGAATCTGGACTTTGGAATGTGGTGAAGAGACTCCTGGAGCGAGGGAGTAACAATATCGATTTATCGGATAAGGCTGGCCGGACACCATTATCATATGCTGCCGGATCCGGACATAAGGGGGTGACAAAGATGATCCTGGGGCGAGGGGGCGTCAATCCCGATTCGTCGGATAACGCCGGCCGGACACCATTATCATATGCTGCCGAATCTGGATATGAGGGGGCGACGAATATGCTCCTCGAGCGAGGGGGCGTCAATCCCGATTCGTCGGATAACGCTAGCCGGACACCATTATCATATGCTGCTGGATCTGGACACGAGGGGATGGTGAAGATGCTCGTAGAACGAGGGGGCGTCAATCTCGATTCGTTGGATAAGGCTGGCCGGACATCATTATCATATGCTGCCGGATCTGAACATGAGGAGGTAGCGAAGATGCTCCTAGAGCGAGGAGGCGTCAATCCCGATTTGTCGGATCAGGCTGGCCGGACACCATTATCATATGCTGCCAAATCTGGACATGAGGGCCTGGTGAAGATACCCCTAGAGCAAGGTGATGTCAATCCCAATTCGTCAGATGAGCGCGCCATGACACCACTTTCATATGCTACCCGATCTAGACATTGGAGCGTGGTGAAGATACTCTTAGAGCAAGTAGATGTCAATCCCGATCCGTTAGACCGGGATGGCCGGACACCACTTTCACGGGCGGCCGAATCTGGAAATATGGACATAGTGAAGATGCTCCTAGAACTAGAGGGTGTCAATCCCGATTCGTCCGATAACGCTGGCCGCCGAACACCATTATCACATGCTGCCAGATCTAGACATGAGGGGGCGGCGAAGATGCTTCTAGAGCGAGGGGATGTCAATCCTGATCCGTTAGATAGGGGCGGCCGGACACCACTTTCACTGGCAGCTGAGTCTGAAAATATAGGCGTGGTGAAGATGCTCCTGGAGCGAGGTGGCGTCAATCTCGATTCGTCGGATATGGCTGGCCGAACACCATTGTCATATGGTGCCGAATCTTGGAACGTGGTGAATATACTCCTGGAGCGAGGGGGGGTCAATCCCAATTCGTCGGATAAGGCTGGCCGGACACCACTTTCATGGGCTGCCGAATTTGGACACTGGAGCGTTGTGAAAATACTCCTAGAGCGAGGGAATGTTAATCCCAATTCCTCGGACGAGGCTGGACGGACACCACTTTCATGGGCTGCCGAATTTGGATCTCAGAGCGTGAAGGTACTCCTAGAGCAAGAGGATGTACATCCCAATACCTCGGACGAGGCTGGCAGGACACCACTTTCATGGGCTGCCGACTCTGGATCTGAGGGCGTGGTTAAGATACACCTAGAGCGAGGGGATATAAATCCAGATTCGTCGGACGAGGCTGGCCGGACACCACTTTCATAGGCTGCCGAATCTGGAAATGAGGGTGCGGTGAAGATGCTCTTGGAGCGAGGAGTTGCCAATCCCGATTCGTCGGATAAGGCTGGCCAGACACCACTATCCTATGCTGCCAGACACAGGCATGAGAGCGTGGTGAGGATACTCCTAGAACGGGGAGGTATAAATCCAGATTCGTCGGACGGGGCTGGCCGGACACCACTTTCATGGACTGCCGAATCTGGATCCGAGGACGTGGTGAAGATACTCCTAGAGCGAGGGGATATTAATCCCGATTCGTCGGACGACGATGGCCGGACCCCACTATCATATGCTGCCGGATCTGGGCATGAAGGTGTGGTGAAGGCACTACTGAAGCGAGGGGACGTCAATCCCGATTCGCCCTGTAAATCTGGCGTGACACCACAATCCTTTGCAGCCAGATCTGGACATCAAGGTGTGGTGAAAATACTCCGAGAGCGAGGGAACGCCACCACCGACCCATCTGGTGATGACAGCTACACACTACCCTCACTCGCTTCTGGGCCTGCTCGCCAATCTATGCCAAGGCTACCGGAACCAAGATCATTTAGTCCTAAAACTCCGCCAAACGTTGAGGTGGCACACCCAGAGGGGATTGAATTAGGTTCCGTATCACAAGATGGCATTATTTCCGGCGCAAGAAATGAGACCTCGGATGTTTTTCCTCTCTAACTTTACCCCTCTGACCCTCCATCGAATCAATCCAAAGCACCCCCTTCTGCATCCGCTCTCCCGCCCCTACCCGCATCCGACAGTGCACCCCATCCTCCCACCTTGAAGCCTCCAGGGCCATTAAAACGTTGCCTTAGAGCGATCCGAAAGGTTTTGCACCGTTCTAAGCGCAAGAACCTCCCTCCATCCTAACATTCTCGGCAATACCTACTATTGTCTCCACGGATTACTTTTAGACTTTGTCTCATACATCACTTATCACATCGGCCTGCGCGCCTGCTGCTTTAACCCACTACCATCCGCCTCTGCTACCTAGCGGAAATTAGTATCCATAAACTACTCCATGAAAATCAGTTTCCTTCCTTTTATGCATGAATTTATTTCCGCATATGTTGAAAAACGGGCCAAAAGTCAAGTTATATACCGGAAGGATGTGCGCGTGAGTGATGCTTATTAATAGATAGAAGGGAGAAGCGAAGTTGAGGGGCAAAGAGAGCTTCCATCTCAAGGTAGAACTCTTGGACTGTAAGTGCAATTCTTCCTTTCAGGCTTGTAGGAACCCTGGCTGAGTTTCCTAGCTGGATCTCAGTTTGTACAGCAAGCCGCTTTAAGGTTCCTGGGATAAAGGGTATCCGACGAACGCCTTAGCTCTGAAATGCTGTAATTGTATTGTCCCCTAACAAAATAATTAATGTACTAGTACGGCTACTTTTGTTAAGGAACAATAAATACAGGCTAGAGAAAATTTCCCGCTAGCTCCCCCCCACCCCCCACACGCCCCCCTTTTTTTTCTCCCACCACCACCTTCGTCATACCTTGTCTTTCACCTCTTGCGAGGAGATGCTAATGGGGCAAGTCACCTCAGGTTTCTGTGTCTAATAGCGTTTTCTTTGCTCCGTTTTCTTCGCCCCTAGCTTTGTCTATTTTAGACCCAGAATCTACGGCTAGGGATATACTATATTGTATGATTGAAATTTTTGGAATAGCCGTGAATTCTTTTTTAACGTATGATACAATAGTACCGGTAATATTTTTGTTTATTCCCTTGCCCACTTTTTGTTTAGAAGGAGAGAGCGGGTTCTCTCAATCTATTCAAAGTTTAATCTGCGCATCTTGTCGAGATGTTTATATATTATCTATGTATTATCGGCGTCCCTTTCCATTTAACTAATCGATAAAGTACTAGCCTAGAAGTTTAGCACAAGACTATTTTTGACACCAAATTTGGCGAAAAGCAGATATCTCTAAAGCCACAGCCTCAAAGGCTGCCTTCTCGAAAACAATGGGGATGTCAATTTCAGCGAGAAAATAACCCATGTCCAACAGGTTAGAAGCATTAATATAAACAAGCAAAATTGGGTTCATTATTTACCATCGTATAAACCGGTCCCCCCCTTGCAAGAGTGACTCAAAATATTGTATGGCTCGGTATATTACCTGTAATATAAAGGCACAGCATGCGCATTTTAGCGCTATCTCCCACTTAACCAACCCTTTCTACATAACATCATAAACTCTATGAGTCCTGTAAAGTTTTTTATGGTTTCTATGGGCTTGAGCATGCTATTATTTTTGGATACCTTGATACATGCTAGCACTCCCAGAAGGGAGGTGAAAATAGATGCCTTCGATGTAAAAAGGTAACCGGGCCAATTCTTTGGACACCCGCCGCTACCGCCAAAGGGGGAGCACTTAGCGGCAACGGGAGTGGTAAATGCTGGGCGGAGGTCTCGTCCCCTACTAGTACTAGTACAGTACCCGAATAGCCCATTCGCTTGGATTATCCCTTAGACAATATGAAACGATCCAATTGGGTGCTGGGCGCTCCAAACCAACAGTGGCTACCAAATACTGTGAGAACTTGCATGATTAGACTGTGCCAGGTTGTTCATAATTTCCTCCTCTAGATATGAGAGGGAAAAATAAAAGGCAAGACCTTACCAAGAGGGGCAACCATATATGCCTAGCACCAAATTTCACAGTGCCTCACAGTCTAAGTAATACACCGTTATATTGAGTGTTAGGTTGTCATAGGGAATATTAGACAGGGGGAGCCCTAGCGCCCTCAGCTGGACTTGGCAAATATTAGCAGGTGGCTATGATCGATTCCTATCGTACTGGACATGTGCTTCTTTTAATACCAAAACTCGCTGAAGGTGCCCCTTCGCTGTGGGCTCCCCCGGTCTAACTTCATCAAAGGAAAAGAAAAGAAGGGACTGGGAAATCAACTATGATCGTATACGCAAAGTCTTAGGGCCCGTTTACCTATAGACGACCGTCTAGCAACCTGAGACACTGCCGACCGTCAAAGAAAGTCAGTTAGATAGACAGGCTTTAAGCTATATACTAGACAGTATATTAGCTAAACATGCAACTATTCTGTTTTCTTTACACACCTTCAACTGTATGTCTATTTCTAAAAAATAAATTTGTAATTGGTGGTTGGACTAGACGGTGGTGTCTAAACCGTTTTCTAATAAACGGCGCGAAAGTGTTTAACCAAGTTTTCCACTGCCCTAGATTCCTGTAGCTAGACTTTCAAAAGGTTATGTTGCCTACTCTAGATAAACACCATCTATTTTGCCGCACTCTTCCCCACTGTCAAGCCCCCCTTAACAGAGGGTATCGTTTCAGGTTGTTAGACGGACGTCTATAGGTAAACGGGTCCTTATTCATAACACTTTTCGTTCTGAACCCACTATAGATGCAATGTATCCTTATAGCAAGTTGGTAATGAAAGACGGGCAAGGACAATGCAAAAAGGGAGGAGAGAGAATTGCTTAATGCCATATGGATATGTGAGGTTACCCAATCCCAACCTACACGAGAGCGATTTAATATCGCATTTTTTAAATCTAGTATTACTTATTACTATGCTAACCCTTCTTTAACCACTACAGCATCATGCCTGAAGTATTCCAAACATCTCTCTTCAGACCAAGAATCAAGATGAAATGTAAGAACAGCATAGTCAAGAGGTGTGCAGTACCGGGAGGATCCTCTTCTTCATCCAAGTGCCATGCTTACCGCTTGCGAGTTAGTATGAAGTGATTTGAAATTATTAGAAGAGTGGCGGGCGGACATGGTAGCTGATATACCCGCAGCAACAGAGATACTTATCTTATTGCTATTCGTAGTATCAGCCTTGGGAATTGAAGGTTGTGTATATTTGAAGAGGTTTTGTTGTATGATCCTTACCCAAATGACGCAAACTAACCATAGTTACTATAATAAATCCACCTAAACCGCACCTAGCCACTATTTTTCTCCTGTTACCTTAGCGCCTCTTAGCGGAACCAGCTAAATCATCCTTTATGGTAAATGAGCTAGCAAAAAGAAAAAAACAGTGTTTCCGATATTAGTACATGTTATATTATCCACGGCAATCTCAAACACTTCAATTATACAATATATTCCCCACTGTTGACCGCAGTCTAAAGTGATGATAGCCAAGAAAGAAGAGGAAGGGAGGAAAGTAAGAGCAGAAGGAAGGAACAATAATCGTACATAGAAACCTGTGGTAACTTCAGTTCTGTATGCAGAAAGGCGTTCACACACAATGGTCATTCAACTGGAAAAACTTGCACAAATGATTTTCAACCCGGGGGCCAAACGACTCCATTGAAGGCCGGAAACCGATTTTGCGGAGTGTAAGTCGATAATATCTCCTAGTAGAGGGTAGAGATGGGCAGGGGGTACGCAGAGGGGGTAGGTGCGTTGCTGATGCGATAAGCGTGTAGCAGAATCAGGGATGGTCACGAATGGGGACTAGTGGCCCTATCAGGCTATCAGGGATGCTAGGACAAAGGGCGATCCTTGAGCTTAGAACGAGAGAAAGGATGCCGGATAGCTCTAAGATAGCGTCTCAGAGGCCCTGAAGGTTTTGAGGGGCCGGGCCCGGCGTGGGTGGGGGCAGGTTCGGATATGGATATGGGGGGATGAACGGATGCCGAGGGGAGTACTTCAGGTTGATTTAAAGAAGGCACGCAGGGGAGGACAGGAATCCCTTCCGTGATCTTGGGTCTAGTGTGGGAAATAGCGCGGGGCGGTTGCAATACCGGGACCAATTCTACATCCTCTTGGGCACTCACAGTAGGGACAAACGTCTGTCGTGTCAAATGACCGTTCTGTGATGGCTCGTGACTATAAGACTTTTGCCCTGAGAGCGGTTTCCGGCCATATGGATCCGACAAATCGGGGTTACCATCCCTTCGCTCCAGGAGTATCCTCACCCCGCGCCATGGCTCCGATTCGGGAACATATGATAGTGGCGTCCGGCCATCCTCATCCGACAAGCCCGGATTAGCATCACCTCGCTCCAGGAGTATCTCCACCACGCCCTCATTTCCCTTTTCGGCCGCATAGGATAATGGTGTCCGGCCAGATTTTCCCGACGAATCGGGATTGACATTGCCTTGCTCTAGGAGTATCCTCACCGCATCCTGCCATCCCCATTCGGCAGCATACGATAATGGCGTACGGCCACCCTGATCTGGCGAATCGGGGTTAACATCCCGCCGCTCCAAAAGCATCTTCACCAAGCCGTCATGTCCAGATCCGGCAGCATGCGATAGTGGTGTCCGGCCGGATTCATCCAACGAATCTGGATTGACATCCCCTCGCTCCAGGAATATCTTGGCCACGCCCTCATGTCCAGATTCGACAGCATGCGATAGTCCTGTCCGGCCGGATTCATCCGACAAATCTGGATCGACATCCCCTCGCTCCAGGAATATTTTCACTACGCCCTCATGTCCAGATCTGGCAGCAAGGAATAGTGGTGTCCGGCCAGATTTATCCAACGAATCTAGATTGACATCCCTTCTCTCAAGCAATACCTTCACCACACCCTGGTGTCCAAATTGGGCGGCACGCGATAGTGGTGTCTGGCCGTACTTATCCGACGAATCGGGATTGACATCCCCTCTATCTAGGAATATCTTCACCGCACCCTCATGTCCAAATCCGGCAGAATGAAATAGTGGTGTCCGGCCGGACATATCCGACGAATCAGGATTGACATCCCCTCTCTCTAGGAATATCTTCACCACGCCTTCATGTCCAGATTGGGCAGCATATGATAGTGGTGCCCGGCCATCCTTATCCGCCGAATCTGGATTAATATTCCTTCGCTCCATGAACGTCTTCACCACGCCTTCATTGTGAGATGTGGCAGCATATGATAGTGGTGTCCGGCCGTACTTATCTGATGAATTGGGATTGACATCGCCTCGCTCCAGGAGTACCCCCACCGTACCCTCATGTCCAGATTCGGCAGCATGCGAGAGTGGCGTCCGGCCGTACTTATCTGATGAATTGGGATTGACATCACCTTGCTCCAGGAGTACCCCCACCATGCCCTCATGTCCAGATTCGGCAGCATGCGATAGTGGTGTCCGGCCATCCCCATCCGACGAATCTGGATTGACATCTCCTCGCTCCAGGAATACCTTCACCACGCCCTCATGTCCAAGTCCAGCAGCATGCGATAGTGGTGTCTGGCCAGACTTATCCGACGAATCGAGATTGACATCCCCTCGCTCCAGGAATACCTTCACTACGCCCTCATGTCCAGATTCGGCAGCATGTGATAGTGGTGTCCGGCCGGTCTTATCCGACGAATCTGGATTGACATCCCTTCGCTCCAAGAACGTTTTCACCACGCCCTCATTGTAAGATGTGGCAGCATATGATAGTGGTGTCCGGCCGTAGATATCTGACGAATCTGGATTGATATCCCCTAGCTCAAGGAATATTTTCACCACGCCCTCTTGTCCAAGACCAGCAGCATGCGATAGGGGTGTCCGGCCGTACTCATCCGACAAATCGAGATTAACATCTCCTCTCTCTAGGAATATCTTCACTACGCTCTCATGTCCAGATTCGGCAGCATGCGATAGTGGTGTCCGGCCGTCTTTGTCCGGCGAATCTGGATTGACATCCCCTCGCTCTAAGAAGAGCTTCACCAGTCCCTCTAGTCCAGCCCGTGCAGCATGTGCGACTGGCGTTAGGCCCTTATTATCCGCTAAATTAGCATTGATATCTTCCTGCTCAAGAAGCACCTTTGCTAGCGCGAAATTGGCGTGTTTAATAGCCCATAATAATGACGTTGTGCCATGCGAATCATGCCCATTCAGGTCCCATCTTTTCATGCCCACCATGGCAATCGCGATTTCGGTAACCCCCATATATGCGATGCAGTGTAGTCCAGTAAATCCCTGAATATCGGGGCACATCCCCCGGAGGCGATCCTGCCAGGACATGAAGTCAACGCTCTTCTCACGCAGAAGGATGTTAGCCGATATGTGGTTCGCATCCCGTTCTAGATGTCGCAATGCCAGCCTTTTCACATCTTCCGTCATCTCTTTCCGCGCATGGAATCCCCAGTAACATGAAGCATAGTGCAGAAACGGTGTTGTGGAAGGGATAACATCGAGAGTAGCTGACAGCTCACAGATTGACTCAAAGTGTAAATAGGTGAGGCATATTTCGGCCATCATCGAGTGAGGTGTGATGAACAAGGTAGGATGAGCTAAAAGATACTCTTGAAGGGTGAAATGCACGAGGCGGACTATCGATACTTGCTCATCAACCGTAACAAGTCCTAAAGTGCAGCTCAACACGGTCCTTATGGACGGGACATTGTGGACATTGAGGTCTATAGTCCCTACCTCGACCGCTAACGCATGACACAGCTCTTCTGCTTTTAGCGGTCGCTCCGAACGCGAAATCCACATCAGCGCCTCCATTCCGAGTTCGGATTTGTTTCCTTTCAGCTGGCTTATCCGATCCAGCGTTGTGCTATATGCGTCATCCAAGCCCACGCCGCTAGTTATCTTATGAAGCGTTTGTCTCCTCCGGTGTATTGTCGCATCCTCGAGGACTGCATCCATAGTCAGAGAAACAAGAAGAAATCTAGAGGTCAATGTTAGCCGATAACCTCCTATTAGCTATCTGCAGACATTACATACGCCCCTGAAATCTTGTCTGGAATTATTCTGAGAATTTCAGCCTCCAATTCCGTATCCATCGCGTCCAGTTCTGAGTCCCTTTCCAACCTTCTAGTAATATATTCCCGAATATCCTCCTGCGTGGGCTTTATAGGCGCTACGTCGGGGTATCCAGGGAAATATTTCTTCACTTCCTCTCGAATGTGGGGCCTCCCGGTAATGAATAGCCGGGTGTTTGGGCACTCCTTGACAACGTGCTGTAAATTGTGCCAAAGTTCCGGTCTCTGTTTTGAGGGAAACTCATCTAAAGCGTCAATGCAGATAAATCCCCGTCGCAAATATACGAGCGATTTGACGAGCATTGCACGGATTTCAGGAAGGCGGAGAGTCCGGCCATCAACCTCCCTCTTCGCTCGCTCAAAGGCCTCTCTTATCTCTTGTGGCATCGGTTCCAACCCGGCGACTAGTTGCTTTAAGAGAGCCGCTAACACAGCAGTGGCGGATTGCTCTCTATGAGAATGGAAGTCGCAGTACACACAAGCGACAGCTACATTTCCCCCATTAATTGAATCGCACAGAGTATCTATCACAAGAGAGCTAGTGTTGACGGGCTTAGTTTTCCACGCCATCTGAAGAGAGCTACTTTTACACACCTCAAATATGTCTTCCCCATCCCTGGATCACCATTACAGAATAAGACTGGATAGACAACCTCATTCTCGCCCGTATGCCATTTCTCAAACTCGTTAGTTCCAAGTAGCCAGTCTCCTACCCCATCCATCCTGCTCTCACCCACAGCTCGATGCCTTTCTCGAGGTGCCAAGGGAGACAGCCACTCCAGAATCTGCCGCTTCTCATCCGATACTGACATCTCACAGTTATTCCACACATTCTTATAACTATCAGTCACATTACCAACGTTGCTATTTATGGTAACGGTCGAGTCACGATACGTTGCTGAACCCATCTTGTCTCGTTTATCGTTCTTCTTATTATCGGTGGTGCTGTTCGTAGATTAAAAGCTGGGGTAGTGAGATAGAAAGGATTTTTTAGAGACGGTATACTGTAGACGAAGGTGAGAGAAGCATAAAGGCTAAGGATCTGCGAGCCTTGCCGGTACCGTACCCCACCCGAGCATCCGGGTAGCTGCAAGGTTGAGGCTGCTTTTTACAGGGTGTGGTGACACCAAACAAAAAGCGGCTCCAACCCGGCGACTCGAGTACCGTCCGAGCGTAGTGCCTATCATTCATTTCCAATCATTTCCTCACGAAGGTAATGCGCAAAAAACATGCGCTGGATCAAACGAGGAGGCCATGCTCACTACCCACTCTCACAACTTACTGCTTGGGCGTTTCTTGTTCTGTCAAGCTCGACACTGTACGTAAATTTTACTAACTACCCCAAAATATCTAGCAATAAGCTCTACTCGAGTAGAGTCGGCACTAAACACGAGAGTCCATTCCCGGGTCATGAACTACGAACCTCCTGTTGGACGCTGCTCAACTGCGGTGGCGAGGCTCCATGTATCATAACCGTGCCAAGGTTGTGGCGGAGCCACAACCCTCGATTGCTCGCTTGCTCGCAACCTTGGGCACTCTCCAGAGAGTGCCCGACAGCTCAACGTCAGATTCACGCTTAATCCAAACCGAAGTCCCACCACGCGAAAATAAAAGTCGTAAAAGAGAAGAAAAAAAAAGGA
>Ga0307507_10005196_pt1 | contig 21745 bp, 21 predicted proteins | sample 7_EM_MG_FD_207223 | JGI IMG/M metagenome (GOLD analysis project Ga0307507, IMG submission 207223) | Populus trichocarpa ectomycorrhiza microbial communities from riparian zone in the Pacific Northwest, United States - 7_EM | ecosystem: Host-associated > Plants > Roots > Unclassified | place... | reverse complement strand
ATGGCTGTGCCGAAGGAGAGGGGGAGGGGGGTTCCTGAAGGCGAGGGGAGTTGGCACGGGAGATAGCTACTGCCAGGGCCTGATTGCCTGGGGGGATGGGGGGGACCTCCATCAGGGGACAGAGTGGGGGGGTAGAGCGTGGAAAGGTGTCCCGTAAGCAAAGCGGGGTGTGCGTTTGAGTAGAATGTAGGGGGGGTGGTAGAAGCCCAGGAGCTTGACCCAAATCCCATGTCTTTTTTTTTTTCATTTTTTTTTTCATGTGCTTTGTTTTATTCATTGTCTAGGTACAAAGACTACGTGCAGCGCTAGCTATGGTAAAGAAAAACCTCCGTGTACCCACTGGCGCCAGGGAAAAAGCCATTAACCCAAGTCTCTCTGGTCTGAGACTAACCGCACACTGGCCACGCAAAATAAGAAATCAAACTCCGACTAAAGGGGCGGAATATGAAACATCAAATAAGTACATGGGAAGGAATCAACAGGAAAACCCTTGCCGTAAAACTTCTAACAAAATGAAATCATTGATAGACCACTCTGTGAAACCCTAAGTAACCGACAATGAAAGAAGAACAAAGGGGATGCGGGGGCCACTAAAACCGTTATGACATTGCAACCATTACTCAAGAACCCAAGCGGTTGACATCCGCCACCATGGCAGTGCAATACGACGACTGAGCGTAACCGAGGGGGGCGACCGTGGCATTCACTAAGGCGGCGAAGGCAGTAGGGTGCCAGCCGAGTGAATGGTCTGTAGCTGTAACCGAGCAACAGGACGAGACCTAAAGGGGGAGAGGAGGGGTAGACCCAATAACCGTGGAAACTATCGGTAACCGTGTGCGTGTCTGACTAGGCAGCCCCTACCGGAAGTGAAGAGAACGGAGAAATCGACGCTGGCCTGTTGAAATGTTGTCTCCTACTGCGAACTGTACTCCCAGCAGTCTGTAACATGGGCGAAAGGGTGTTGCCGACCGTGCAAACCCTAAGCGAGGCAGCGAAGCGTACGCGAAAAGAAAGGGTGATGATCGAGCCAAACGACCCCTAGAAACAAGGACGCCAGGGCCCAAGAACATGATAAGGGACGTAAGGCGAGAGGGGGAGGGTGCAGCTCACGGAGAGTGCGGGTGCAGCTCACTGAGTGTGCGGTGGTGGTGGAGGTTGACGATGAATTGTCCTGGTGTTGAGATTTCAATCGCCGGGTGTGTAATGGAGATGGTTCGTGACCCGAATCCCGTGTCCTGAGGGTGTCCTTATATAGGTGTTCTTCCCTCAACCCGAACCTTGCGTGACTCATACTCTCGCGTCACGCGACTCATGTCTCATAGTGAGTCATAGTGTGAAATCCATCAGCTGACTCTTCTGAGTCAGCTGCGCCATATCTCGCAACCAATCAAAACTCATAAAACCAGTCATGTGCCCTAACGGGGTCACATGCATGAAACCCATGACTCATAACTATGAGTCATGTGCGAAATACATAAACCACATGACCACAATCGTGCGTCCTGTCAAATATCAACCAATCACAATCAACCAATGACACGTTATTGCGTTGTCATGTCAAATTCTATGAGTCAACTAATCTCATAGCGTGAAAGATAACAAACCGATGACTAATAACTATTAGTCATGTGAGAGTCTGCCTTGCTTAGTCACCGTTTGTGACAAGCAAGGGCATTTCAATTTCGAGATTTCCAACTTCAACTCCAAACTACTCAATTTTCTTCCTGATTTCTAGCTTTTATGTATAGAACTTGAAATACTTATCTATTCTGCTTCAAACTTGGTATACTTTGTTGAGGAGTCTTATAAATGTAGATTACGAAGTACTGAATTCCTATGTTTACTCAGTATACAGATATTATATCATTACAATAATACATTTTACATGTAGTTTTTCTCTTCTATTTTACTCACCCTAATATGCTAATATGCCAATAAATTACAGTAGAAACATATTTCCCCAAGCATATAAGGCCCAAAAAATTACTTTACCTGGTTATCAAAGTCTACTTATATATATTTTAATTTTTACACCACCTGTAATAAGAGTTGCCTTGTTTAAAAGAACAGTTCTTAAAACTAGTATACCAAGAGGGTTTTTTCTTATTATGAAATAAAAACTACATATTCTGAGTCTCCATATTTAAAAGTATTTTCTAACAAATATCTAAAGTTGTGTCACTATTCATTATATCAATAATCATATTAACATTTAGTTTTTCAAGTGGTTACCATGGTAAGCCATGTCCAGGTGAAGAGTCGCATTACAGGGAATGAAGTTAATGTTAAAATACAAAAACAATTTGGATTATTAGCAAAAAATACTGGAGAGAGTAGGTCAATTAATTAAATTAATTGTAGAAAAACAACATCTGAGGGAAAAATGGTAATATTTAACTGTGGTGGTGACTTTACGAAGGTACAGCACGTAAGTTTTGAATATTTTACTAGCAGGGGGTGTTACGCTAGCAGGGGCCAAGGCAGCAAATTGGGTATAAGGACAACAAATTGGGTATAGTGGTTACTTAATTCACCTCCTCACCCTTGTTAGTCGAACATCCCCTGCTAGTAAAATATTCAAAACTTACGTGCTGTACCTTCGTAGAGGTAAATTGTCAAGATAGTCTTAAGATGTTTGCTTATCACTCGTTGTATGATTCCTTAAAGAGCGATAGCAGAAAGATAATAACGAGTCAGATAAAAGAAGGGGAATGTGAAAAAGGCGGGGGAGCCAAGATACCTTTAAAGTTATCTGTTCTCAATGCTAATCACAGGGCCTATAGGCTTTGGCAGGCCAGCAGAAATTCGGCCTATATCGGCCTAGGCTACTTCCAGCGCGGCCTGCCTTGGCCTGGCCCGTTGGGAACACTGATCGGGCTTGCAGCCTCCTTTATTACCGGCGTGGTTAGGTAGGAATTTCAGTTAGTATTAAATATTAATTAATAAAAATATCATTCACCCTAAAGTCGACAAGGACCCCCAAATGAAGAATCAACGCATACACAATGGAAAGGAAATCAGAAGAGAAGGAGTAGCTGTTATTTTTACATTTCTAGTGTCAAGGAATTCATAGTAGAACTTGCCCTCTTTGTTCTACTTGGTTGCCTTCGTAGGTTGATTGTACTAGAGGATACTGTAGTGTTCGCAGTTTTTACCAGAAAATAAATTCTCAGTGGCGGCTGTTGAGGCTGTAGTGGATTAGGGATGTGCAATAATAGTTGGGGTTATTTGTACCGGAATTCCGGTCTAATATGGGATCCCTGTTGAATCAATGAGGCCGTTGATATGACATGTTTTACTATATGTGATAGTCATACTCTTTCGAGTTCGCCTGGCAGTTATAACAACCCGCCGTAGAAAAATTATCCTAGGCTCGCTTGATCCTCCACTAAAAATAAAACTCTGTCGGACGGATCCCATATTGGTTCTGAGTCGTTTTCGTCCAACCGAAATTCCAACATCGGATATCACTCGACTTCCGGAGTCTGATCTTGTCTGGTCTAGTCGGTTGTCTTGCCATTTACTGCTCGGTCGGTCAAATTTCTATCCTTTGACCGGACATGACTATCACCGGAACATGTAGTTTAGACTAGTCCAACTCCGGAGCATGGGGAATCTTGGCCAGAGGCTGGGCACCTTCTATCATTCGGTCCGCCCAGTCCTCCGCCGACCATTCGGAACCCTGACTAGTATTCATAGTAGAAACCCATAGACATCACACCTGATCCTACCGTGTCAATACTATTTGACAACAGGATGGGCTCGTGCAGTGGATGAAATTTCGGATTGCTGGACGACGAACAACTTTTATTGGTACAAACAAGAATACTGAAGAAGCTGTAGCCAAACAAAAGATGATAATGAAAGTATCCAAAAACAACTTGGTAACTAAGTAGAGAGGGAGGAAACGAATTTACGATACCTTATGGATAACAAATGAACAAGCGGGAACCAGACTGCCTTATATCCTCCCCAAGAGAAAACCTGCCACCTTAGCATGCTGCCTACGCATGCCGAAACTCGCACGAGATTCCTCCACTTGACTGCCTTTCATCCGGTTATTCTGAATAGGTTCCGAGGTGCGAATTGAATGCCCGAGGGTATAGTTGAGCAGTCAGCCAAGGGTACGGTTGTTGTTCGGCATCAGAAGGGTTCCTGTTTCATTCTTGGTAAGTGGATGTTTGGTGTTGTCGTACTAGGTATGCAGGGCTGATGTCGGAGTGAATATAAAGCTAATAGTGATGAAACGGTTCCCAAGGGACAGAGTGTCAAAGGTGAAGGTGGATGTGTTCCGTGTGCATCGTGAATGGGAAAATATGTATGTCGTGAGCAGCCCAAAATCATCCGAGATTTTCAACAAATAGTAGCTACAGGAGTGATATTAGTTTCACAAGCTGCGCATAGTTTAATTGAAATGTTCTTAGCACCTATGATTAGCTGAACCTGCCACCAGGTTTTAATAGACCCCTGCTCTTCTTTTACCACATCCGCTTTCTTATGCTCCCAGCTCCCAGGAGTATCATCAATCAGCCATACCCAGCAACTCCTACTCCTCAACAGAACAAGCAATGGAAAGTCGGAGATGTCTGAATATGCCATCCACAATAGTAGCAACTCCCTCAATACGACGAACTCTGATAATACTACTGTGTTAAACAACTGTACTGTCGCGGATGATCTAGTTTAGTGATGGACACGATCAGATCATGATCGAGTTTTGCTCGACTATAGTCTGCTCGATTAGCCTCAATCATAGGGTTCCTCGATCATGGGTAATGCTCGATCATGCTCGACCATCATCGAGTATACTCTAGCATACGGAGTCATACCCGATCACTCTAGTAATCTTAGTCATTGTGTGTAGCGAAGAACTCATATATAAAGGGAGTCTACCCGCACACTAGATACTTATTCTTTCGGCAACCTTTACGGTGTTAGTTCTTCAACAAACTGTTATCCTGACTACTGACTTTATCATAATGTCACTACTCCCTGTTCGCGTGTATGGCATATTTAACAACAGGCTGGAAGTTCCCAGTGGATTGCACTTGTGGATTGTCGGACGACAAAGAACTTTTATTCGTACGAACAAGAATATAGAAAGATGTAACTAGAGATAAAAAGACGACAGTGAAAAGATGCGACAACAATTTAGTGACTGAGTAGGGAGATGAAACGAATGTGTAATGAACGAGATAGATAACTAATGAACAAGTGGAAGAACCAATGACCTTATATCCTCCTCAAGAGAAAACCAACTTCCACAGCATGCTTCCAGCGCATGCTGGATCTCACATGGGATTCCTCCAGCTGAGTACCGTGCCTCCGGTCATTCTGCATAAGTTGTGAGGTGAGAACCGAATGCCCGAGGCCGTTCTTCTGTAGTTGACCGAGGGTAGGGTGGTTATTCGGCATTTGAGATGTTCGTGTTTCGTTGTAGGTGAACCAGTGTTTGGTGTTGTCGCACTAGATATGCAGGGTTGATGTTTGGATAAGTATGAACTTAATAGTAGTGAAACGGTTTATAACGAATAGTGTGTTAAAGGTGGTGGTGGTGGTATTCCGTGTTCATAGTGAATGGGAAAATATTTATGTCGTGAGCAGCCCAAAATATTCCAACATGGCAGCTAGTCAATACCGCCAACTACTCTGGAGTAGCCACAAAGTGCCGTGATACACTAGGTGGACGATAGGGTAGGGATCTTTTGTTCCTGTTATAACACAAGTGTGAATACTCGTATTCTCTATTGAATAGATATTTCATTCCTAATAGATACAAAATAGATCATACTCGAGCATAATCGATGATAATCGACTATAGTCGACTATGCTCGTGCGGTGACTATGATCGATCACTCGATCAGGATCTACCCATTTGATCGATCATTCGATCATGGGTCCTCCTCGATCAGATCATAGTCGAGCATACCCCCCATTTTATGCTCCATCATGATCGTGTCCATCACTAATCTAGCTCCATTCTTAAATTGGCTTTCGCCCCTGGATCCCGGCCTACGACATTCCGACATTCAACATCACGTCAGCAAAGTCAGAAAATAGCTCATGAGGATTAAGACATTCCAAAGATGGTGCGGTTTGAGTGGGGAAGCTGACGATGATAAGGCAGCTCTGTTTTGTTAGGAAAATCCATGGGGTCGGAAAGGAATTTATTAAGTAACAAGGATTACTTTCGGGGGAGAGAAGTGAACCTGTGCTAATAACCCGCGATGATAGTCCGCTGGTAGTGGACGGGCGGCACGACCGGTGTAGAGGACAACACATGGCCGTTACCTGCTTTTGCATCGACTTAGCGGCGCGAAAGGAGTAGACTGCAACTCGTATGCTGGGTTCTATACTGAAACAGGTGATTAGTGGAACGGAAAGGGTTCCGGAGGATATATTGCAGGCTTTGCAAGAGCAGAAGAAGGCCGTTAGTAGAAGCAAACTCGGCAATATCGCGAAAACTCAGCAACTCACCACCTCCTCACAGCCCATATTTTTGGTGATCCCCGGGCTGGACGAATGTACGGTCGCGCAGTGATTCCCGCTTTTTGATTCTTTGAAAGAAATTCTCCAAAGGTCCCTGAGCGCCAGAAGTTCATGACTGGAATACCCCATATTTGCCCATTATTGAAACATGCCTCACTGGACGAGTGACAAGCATACCTCTAAGCCCCGCCGGAGACGGTATCATCAGATTCTTTGGTGTTAGGCTGAGCGAGGACAAAACAACAAAGGCCGTGGATTAGGGTCTAGAGGCAGAAATTCTGGAGAAGATTACCTTAAGGGTATCGGAAATGTCCGTAGCGGCCATGATGCTGAGAATCCGATCCCTAGGATGGACGGAAAAATACTTTTTTGAGAGTAAAATGGATTAGCTGTACTCTTGGTCTGAATGCATCCTTATCCACACTAATAAGCCTTTTGACAAGGAATGTTGCTAACATTGAAATCCGTAGAGCCTGACTCGGCTGCTAGTGCGTAGCAGAGCTCGCCTGGGATCAATGGCTCTTCCGCATAACTAATCCACATCAAAGTCCCCATCCCGTGTGCCGATTTATATCCACCCTGCCCCTTTATCTGTTCGATCATCGCATCGTAGATATCCTCCAATCCAACCAAGCTATCATCTTGCTGGGTCTTTCTCGTCTCTGGTGTCTTGTCGGTTCTTGCAAGATTGCTTCCATTCCTAAGCAGAAACCTGTATATATCTATTAGCCGGTAATGGGTATTTTTAGCAGACCACACTCGGCAATAGCAGAGACCTACTATACCTCGGATGTAAATTCGCAACAAGTCAAGGCCGTTCCAGTAAATCACGATTTATACCTTCCCGGCACTTCCTTTCTGAAAATATTGTTCTTTATGCTGGGGGGTCCATGTGAAATAGAACGCTCGATTCACTCATGATCACTCGTCCTAGAGCTAGCTTACTTCCGCCATACGATGGCCACATATCCGCCCAACTTCTTTTAGGAAAAGAAGAGTCTGCGTTTTAAGCATCCCTATATCCCGTCCCCGTTCAACGGACCGCACAGCGCATCGTCCTTAGGGGTTGTTGAGACGGTGATCGTTTTAATTGACACTGGATGTTGCAAACTGAACGGGGATGATTTTCGGGGGTGTATGCCGCTTGCATTAGCTCTCGGGAAGGGACATAAGGACGCTGTGAAAAGCTACTCAGCCATGACACGCCAGATAGTGGTGGCTGAAAACCGCTCTCATATTCCGCTGAGGAAGAGGGCATGGAGGAGCGGCGAAAATACTTACTTGGGCGGGAAGAGGTCAAACCTGACAAGCCGGATAGTCGTGGCCAAACACCACTCCCGCATGCCGCTCGGAGTAGATTTAAGGACGTGGTGGAAATATTCCTTGAGCGAGAGGTCTACCCCGACAATCCAGATAATCACAGTGGAACACCGCTGTCGCATCCTGTTGAGAAAGGAAAATAAAGGAGCGGTGAAAATACTACTAGGGCGAGGTGAGGTCCACGCTGATAAAAGGGGCTTGAGCACATACAAAATTTATGCTCGAGCATGATCGTGGCCATCACTAATCAATTGATTGAGCAATGATATGGGAGGAAAGGTAAGCAGGGTAAATTGAACTCGGACAACTGTAAACCAAGGCCAATGAATACTAACAGGTTTTGCTGTACTTGGAGACGTAGAAAGTGCATATCAGAAAAAACTATTTTAGCACAAGTAATAACCCTAAGTGGAGGGAATTACCCCTTTCGTGCCGAACTAGTTACAGACTGCGATTTCTGGTCGAATTAGAAAAATGGTGAGCTGTTGGGGTTTGTGTGAAACAAAGTTAGTCAAATCGAGTCTGAAGAGATATCCGTAGTGTCTCTACACCAGGAGAGCAGGTTGGGGCTTTCTCAGATTCTAGAGGGCATACCACAGAATATTTCTTTCCCTAATGATGAAAAAGGGAGTATGATAGTAGAACCGGCAAAGAAATAAAACAAATTTCCTTTGGTTTCGAAGAGGAGGCACCGCAGTGTGGAACCCCCTAGAACAGAACCTGATCCGTTAAACCTTTGCCGCTCGATGGCTTGCGCTCTGGAATCGCATTACCCCCGGTCTCCTCTTGCCAGCCTTGCTTGAGCTTTCGCAATAGGGAAGGTGAGGTATTTTTTTCCTAGAACCCAGCAACATCGCCGAAACGAGGCTGCCGTAATCCATATACCGGTATTGGCCAATAATTTTGGAGCTGGTTGTCAAAGTTGATAAGGAGTTCCTTCGGACAGAATATTGACAGGAGGAGTCGGGGAATCTCAGGGGAAACCATTAACCTTTAGATACAAGCTAATCGCTTGGCACAACCATATAGCCTACGTACTGTATCGTTTTAATTTGTAGTTTGCGCTTCTCAAAAACCCGTCTACTTGAGAAAATTCTCAATATTGACTGGAGAAATGGTGAAGTGGGCCGAGGAACCTACGGCAAGCTCCTACTTCACCGGGTATATATCCCCGGACCCAAAGTAGGAGCCTGAAGTGCTGGCCCCAATGGGGCCACAGCACGATATCTAAATTATTCTATTAATATCTAGAATCCTTAGAGCGCCCCAAGGTCTCTAGATAGACTCCCGCACTTTGGGACTCGGAGATGAGATAGTATTGATCGGCTCTCTCGTGAGCTGCATTTAGATAACCAAACAACCTCATGAGTGAGCCCTAAAGATAGGAACCAAAATAACGACAACCGCAGAACTCACAGTTTAAGGCCGATCCCGTGGGCGGCTCTTAAGTTTCATCAATTCATGCGTCCTCTAAGTTGGTTCTCAGGTAGTTCCTACTATCTCTTCCCCACTCTCAATACGGATCCTAGGGCTCGTGTCTCACTCTTACTGGTTTTGAAGCTTTCTTTTTCTGCAATCCATTTTCAGTCTTCTCAGGCTCACTCATAGGCAAAACTCCAGTGCTAACACAGACCGCCTCCTTGAACATGTACATCATAGCCTTACTATGATACAACATAATATGTGGGATAACGACCAATCGTGATGGAACGTGGGCTAGAACAATGGCCCGTTTGTCGAGATGAGTAAGGTGAATACGAACCTGCTCTCCGGCCTTGTTCAGATAGAAAATTTTCCGATCACGGCGGTAGATCCAAAGGTGGAGCCTCGGGAATGATATCGGCCAACCCGCTTTCCATCCCTAAAATTCTATTTAGGGAACGGCAGAATACAGTGTGGTTGCATAATACATATAGGTTACCGAACACAGTACCAGTATACCGATATGTGGGCTAAGCCTCGCATCGGCTACGGTACCCACTGATATTCAGCGACTGTGCCACCGGCAGCGAAAGTTAAGTGTTTGTACAAGTGGCTACGTGCCTCTCCTTACTTCGAGCTTGAAAGGTGACTAAATCCGGTCGGGATTTCACGAAATAGACTGCATCTATGGGGACTCAAGAGCCAAAAGACTCTGCGAAGTAATGCTCAGTGAATCTTAACGCTGGATCAGACTGGACTAAACTGTGGCTTACACGAAAAGCCCAAAATACCCATCAACCACTTCAGTTGCCAATTCTCCTGGGAAGCGGGGCTTTAAGAATCTGCACAACAACTGCAGCAATGTGATCCTAAATCGAGAGGCTTAGTAGTCTTTAAGGGCACTTTTCATTATATAACATCAGAGTTAGGCTTTCAAATAAATGAAATGCCAAGGGGCTGTATGATGCAGCCGAGTTTGGAATGTTCGATACGAACTAGAGCACTAAATTGATTAACAAACTGCGCTTAGTTCCTGGTATCTTACTGGTAGCTTCTCCTCTGGGTTTAGTGCAACAGTTAGAGGTTTTGCATAATACTCCCAAAGCCAAGAGTTTATTTCAACCCACTGTACCTTAACACAAACACCTTAAGACAATAGTGGAAGTTTTAATATTACTTGTGGAAGGGAAGGAGTCTCTGAAGACAAGGGTGGTGAATCTGTATGGCTTAGATACATATGGATTATGATTGTTTGGCATACCATAAAATTTGGTTAAACTGGAAATAGCGCTAGAGCAGTCAAATAAAGTGTGGCTCAATAGGCGAGTGAGATTAAACCCCTACAGGAAATTATTTCCCTCGAAAAAGTAAAAACTTTAAGTCAAAACAGTGTCCCGTAGCAAATGATTATAAGAACCTAACCCTAGTTGGCAACCCCCCTTGCAAATCTCGCTCGCGTATTATGATAAGCTTTTTTCGGCTGTTCCAGCACCATTTTCAGTTTAACCAAATCTTGCAGTATATTTTCCGAATCCCTATTTTTTACGGGCGCTTCCTGTCTCCTAAGTATAGTACGAGCGCAACTTGGGTCATGGGCCAATTTTCTAGGCAACTGCCTGTAGTGCTTATAATATATGCCTAATCCTGAGCGTAGTGCATGATAGCGGGGCGGAGTTGGGCTTGGCAGGCTCGTGCTATCCGCTGTACCTTACGGGAAGTCCCTCATCCCCTTTCATCCTCGAGTAGAGTTTCGGAGGGCGACACAGACCAAGCAGTGCCTGCGGTTGCGGTTGCTCTTAACTAAATTTCAACAGGTCGAGTCAGCCTCGGCTACGGCTCGAGCACTAGTACCCATGATCTAGGTTGACTCTTCTGCTAACCGCAGACATTGGCTCGCGCCTAATACCTTCACGTGTACTACCCCACAGGGAATCCAGTGTCGCTTTCTCGTATTTGGACGGGGCTTAAAAATAAAGATGCAGTTTTAAGTTTAAGCATATATAACGGGATGGGCCTCCTAAAGATCTTACGTTATTTACTCCAGAGCAGAAAGCTTGGTTCTATCCCCTAGCGGTCTCTACTAGCTTTACGCTCTTTGGCCCACGAACTGTTTTATTCTTTCACGTTACAATTCTCACGACATATCATAACATCTGAGAATATCTTCGGGAAATTATTCTTCGATATTATTTAATTCCTTTATTTATTTTTGAATTCCCGAATACCCAACTAGATATGCGTGCCTTAGCATATACAGCAATTCTTGGGAGCCTCTTTGGACTGTCCTCAGCAGCAGTTATGGGTCGTTCCGCCGTTGAATTGAAGCCTATGAGTCCTGATGCTTTAGTTCCTAGCTTAACACCAAGATCTGAGGGAGAAGGACCAACGGTCCTGAGACCAATCCATCCAGATATCTTTGCTGCGATGAATGGATTAAAACCCAGAGCCGATGTCGACTTTTCCCAGTTGGATCCCGCTGAACAGGCACAGCTCATTTTCGGTGCCCCGGGGGACAATGGCAATATCATGTTGGCAAACATGACGCTTTATGCTCCGGACGGACAACAAATTGTTATGATGGAAACCTTTGAGGGTCTCACTTCTTCCGTGGATTGCAAAGGAGATGACGGCGAAATGGCTCTGACATTCAAGTCTCAAGACGCTTTTGATTACGCTCACGAGAAGTGGTCATTCATCAACGAGAAGCCGGAAAACTCGTTCTTGCTCATCGCTAACCATGATGGGTGTGGCCCGGATGATCAAAGACAGGCTTACAAGTATTAATTCCCTTTCATTTCTCCGAGTGATAATGTTAACTATTTCTTAGTATTACCGGGATTGATAATGTTGAAGGAACATTAACCACTCTTCTCAAAGCTTCTCCAGCTAGCTGGAGAGATATTTCCGGCACTTTTGACCTTGATTTCGGTACTGCATCTGTTGCGCCCGATGCTGCCCAGCGCCTGAGAGCTCGTGGACTTTTTGACGATATTTTCAATGGTATTAAGGATATTGTAGGCGACATTAAGGATGGATTCGAAGATATTTTCAAAAAGATTGGAGACGCCAGCCTCGATAAGACAGTTGTTTTCAATGTTGGTGTTGGGACTGAAGGGAAGAGGACCAACATCCTCACTGATGGCCTCCGAACTGCTCCCCGCCTAGTCATTGACTGTGTTGATTGCTTCATCACCGGAAAATTCATGGTCGCTGGTAGACTATCAGTCGATAACTTTGTCGTTAAGGATTTAACCCTTGGAGCATCCCCCCAGGACTTCCGTGCTAAAATGGTCTTAGAGGCGAAGGTTGCCGGTCAGATTTCAAGCCTTCCCCCAAGTAGCACCTGGACAAAGGAGCTAGTTAGCTTCCCAATCCCAGATGCCGGAATTTCAATTCCAGGGATTTTTACGCTTGGCGCTATCATTTCTTATGAAGTCGGTGGCGAGTGCACTATCAATGGTGCTGCAGACTTTACTTTCGGCCTTGGTGCCACTCTCCCAAACACTGCTATTGTGGCTGTCAACTTGGCAGATCTCACTCAGACTAAAGCAACCGGTTTCGATGGTGCTACTTTCGACCCTGTCTTTGAGTTGAACTCTGGCTCTGCTACGCTGAATGTTACCGCTTTCTCTCGTCCTAAGCTTGCTTTTAAAATTGAAGTTGTTGGTGTCGCAAAGCTTGAGGCTGCACTCCAGATGGGTCTTCCTGTGGTCAATGTTGCACTCACTGCTGCTTTCGGTAAGATAAGAATTTGGGATAAAGATTCCTCAATTCGAGTACGTCGCTAACTCACTCCACAGATGAGGGGGGTGTTTGCGAAAAGAGTCCGACGGCCTCCAAGACTGGCTTCATGGTCCATTCTGATGTCGGAGTTGACCTTGCATTTATTTTTGATGGCGGGCTTGGCGCTAATTCCGCTACCATTTTCGAGAGGAAAATCTTTGTATGCTCTTTCCCTCCTTTTCCTTGACATCGAGTAATTGCTAATTAGTTGGATTATAGAACTTCACTAAAACCCTCTTCGACAAGTGTTTCCCTCTCAGCATCCCAAACCTCCTGAAGACCGGCCCTAAGCCGCGCCAGGTCAGTGGTCTCCCACCAAAGGGCCCCAGCCGACCCAAGGAGTCTAGCCCACTCTAGGATCCTAGAAACGGAACTAAGAATGGGAACTTTACACTCCCGAAATTCAACTACTCTAAGCCGACCAAGAATTCCACTACATCTACTCCTACTGGTAGAAAGGTTGCTATGAGGGCATTGATATTTGGTTTCTAAACTCAAGGGATACCATGGATGAAGGGAGCTGTTTAAGGCTTTGTATATAACTTATTTAACAAGTAAGAGTTGATGCTCTGTGAGGTGATGGCGATAGACTTTCTGGTGCATGCTTGTCCGGGTTTTGTACTTGTAGTATCGGGGCACCCTCAAATTCGCTTCCACCTCAAATTCTGTTTCTGGGCTCCGCGGGGCAGGTATCAACCATACTAGCCAGTACGGAACAAGTGATAATCTGCCGTGAACGTTTCGTGTTTTTTAGTCAGATTCTTACTAGTACAGCTAGTACCAACCTCCGAGCCCAGAAACGGAATTTGAGGTGGAAGCGAATTTGAGGGTGCCCCGATACTAGTGTTTGGAGTCGGTAAGGCTTGCAACGGGGGGTAGGAGATTAGTCTCCCTTAGGTCAGGTTGGATTGGATCCGGGGGGTGTCAAACCCGGATTACCTAGCGAACCCGACAAACTGGATTGTTGTGTGAGATGCTGCGGGCAAGCTCTGAAGCTTACGGCAGTATTCGGATATCACCCGTGGAAAATATTTTAATACGGGCACTATAAAATCTCGAGTAACTTAATTGAATAGTATACTGCAAGTAGCAGGTTGCCCAAAACTCCCCTCTCCTGAAAAGAGGCGAAAAGCGTGGCGAGAGTTGAATTGTTCAGCCTCTCTAAATGACGAAAACAAAAGCCAGAACTTGCCAGAGGAGGCAACTAGGGCGATATAGCACACTGTTCGGTTACTGCATTTGAGGTTCAACAGGTAGTCCAGTACTCATATCCGAATAAACCTCCCTACTCCAAGTCCACATTTCTGGTATCATAACCTTAGAGTCGCGACGGGTGTTGGGGCCACAGATCCGGAATTATAAATACCGTATTTTCTCGTGTTATACGGTTTTTTGCCAAGCCGGTGCCTAGAGTCTAAAATAGGCCCTCAAATTCCCCCAGCCAGCATAGTAACCAAGGTGTGGGTTATAGGAGTCTACAACAATGCGGCTGAGTGATCATCTGCAAGGGTTGTCTGCCCAATCTTGCGCAAAACCCGGTCTTGGCAAAAAACCGTAAAACACGAGATAATACGGTATTGGTTGGCCGTTAAGGGAAGGGTCTTGGCGAATGAATTTCTCCCGTTGCCCATTCCGACATCTTGTGATAGGATTACCGGAGGGTCGGCTACCGTAAATATTTTTTCATCATGCCCTATCTATGGGAGTATGTCCAAGGCATTAGTGGTCTGGCCAGACTAAGATTAATGAATAAAATAGGCCGCGCGGAATGCCCTGAGTGATGAAACCTGGTTAACCTCCATGTGGTCGATTATAAGCTTTTCAGGTGAAAATCCCCGAATTGGTGTTGCGGCTCTGTGGCACGCACAATGCCATTGATACTAGAAATGGGCAAGAGGGATCGTTCCGTTAAAGTTGGGCGTGTTTCGCTTATCCTTGGCATATTGGGCGATTACAGGGAAGCTTCAAAGCTTTTTTTTTCGCTACCGGTGTGGATAGGGTGCCGCGATGGGGTAGTTTTAGCAGTCAAGAGAGCGTTTGAGCTCGCACTAAACACCTATGTTTCTAGATAACTTGGCGTGCAGGATTTTCCCGCACATAAGCCTCTCTTCCCTTCTTGACAGAGAACCACGTTTTCATCCACCTCGCCTAAGCCTGGACCACCAAGTCGGTTGGAGGGTTACAACGGTCACCCTTTTTTTGCCGACCATGAAGTTGTGTGGGGGAACGATGCGAGAAAATGTATTAGGTGGTTTCAGGTGGGATACTGAATACATTGGTTGGCTTTACATTGACGGCAGATCCGGGGATGTTGCTCAACGCTTTTAGCATATTGCCTTTAACCCCACACTAAAAGAATAGACTCGCCTATCTTAGTTCAAGAAGCGATTCCTTCACCTAAACTCCCTTGATCACTTTCTCCCTGAAAATTGATCGCTGCCCAAACTACGGACATCGGCATCACCATACCAAGGCTGTCTGCCATTTAGGGCAACAGACTCCTCGAAAACAAGTCTAACACCACCACCGAACCTTCTTCCGGGTCCTTAAGCCTGCAATATGCATCGGGACTTGTATGTAAGGGTGATTCTTCCAGTACTGAGAGAGATGATTGGAAAGACGATGGAGAGGACCACTCAGAAATTTATCCTGTTTTCCTACAACTACTCGGCAGAAGGCTTTGTGGGACATATCTCGCATTAGTCATAAGCCCTCACCCAAGGTAATGATTGGATAGTGATTGTGCCACAACAAGCCACATCGCCCCGCTTTTCTTCGGTTTTGCTCACAGAAAGGTTTTGTAAACTCACCCATTACTACATTTCTCTACCATTTCTATACGGAACCGAAATTTTGAAAAGAGCATCATGGCCCAGACAATAAAGGCAAACGCAGTCACATACGGCGACGGCAATATCAACTGCTCTAATATTAATAATAGCTACAACACCAACACCAACATCTATCAATCCAACGAGGATGCAGAGATTATGCAGTGGCTCTCTCCACTAGAGCCAGGTAACAGACATAATAGCGTGTGCAGCGGCCGTTTTAAAAGTGTCAGGGATTGGCTTTTGGAAACAAAGGAGTGGAGGGAGTGGAGGGAGTGGAAGGGGGGCGTGGATAGAGCCGATAAGGCAGTCTTGTTCTGCTCCGGGAATCCGGGAGTGGGTAAGACATATTTGAGGTAAGTGGCGGGATTCTTTGAAAAGAGAGAATATCGCTAACAGCCAGATATAATAGTTCCCTCGTGATCGACGCCTTATCCGATCGGGCAAAAGAGGAAGACCTTGCCGTTACATGCTTGTACTGCAACTGCCGTGTTCAGGAAGATCAGACAACTACCAACATGATGGGAGCGATTCTGAAGCAGCTGGTGGGAATGGGGGGTGTCCCGAAGGATATACGGCAGGCATTTCAGGAAGCAAAAAAAGTTGTTGGCGGGACACGGCCGCTGCTTGAGGATCTGATGCGAATGTTGAAGATCGCTATTGCTTCGTTTTCCCAAGTATTCATCTGTATCGATGCACTCGACGAATGCCTACCAAAGAATCTTCCAGAGCTTCTTGAGTCGCTAAGAGATATTACTCGGGGGTCCCCTAAGACAAGGATATTTCTTACCGGAAGGCCCCATGTCGAAGAAGCAATTCAAAGATATTTCGCCAAAGCAATTGTGATACCCATCAGCCCTCACCAGAATGATATCAGGAATTATCTGGAGATGAGGTTAGATAGGGATGACGAGCCAGAAGCGATAAACAACGATCTACGGGCGGATATTGTGAGGAGTGGGTTACCTGTGAACACAGAGTGGCTTGTCATTTTCATTCCTGGTCCAAAATGTGGCTTAAATTTAGTGGCTTTTCACCTTTATTGGACGAGTATTTGGTTACCTGAGATTAAAGAGTCTTAAATGGATAGCTGTTCTTGACTTGGAAACCTGTATATATATTCCAGTTAGATGTTATCATTTTATTGAAGGGAGGAATTTGGAATACGTGAAGGGTTGGCTTTAGAGTTTCACAAAGTGTTGGAATATGTGGCTTCTCGGGATCCGGTTACCAGATGTTGACCTCATCGTGTACTTTTGGGGTATGGAAGCCGAAGTTGAGGACACGAGTACACTCTGCTGTGACTGCTGTTTTGTAGTATATTAGACCTCCACTCACGCATGTAATAGTAAGTGGGTGCAGCGACAGTTCAACTGAGGATAAAGAATACTCTACTTTTTACAACACAAAGGAAGCTATTTGTAGGTGAGTGATCGATTATGATCGAGCAGTACCAATGATCGGTCATACCATGATCGAGAGGGCCTTGTGATCGAGATGATCGAGCACTGTATGATCGTGTCCATCACTAGTCCGATATGTGCGTTAGCATTTCTCCTCTATCAACGATGTATACTTACTAACGGTTCTGTCTAGATTCCTCCTCGTCTCGCTAAACATTGAGGCTATTCTAGACGAGGTGACAATCCGTCATGCTTTAGGGGTTGAGATAGGATCTGCGGATCTAGATCCAGAAAGCATTCCTGCATTACGGACACTCATATCATCTTGTACAGGTCTTGTCACGGTCGAGGCGTCTTCGTCTAAAGTCCGACTGGTGCACTTTACCCTTCAAGAGCATCTCTTAAGTGATCCGACCCTTTTCCATAGTCCTCACTCAATAATTGCCGAGGTTTGCTTGACATACCTCAATTTCGGATGCGTCCGGGCTCTTCCGCCAACTCTTAGATCGGCCCCGCAACTCCCTTGCTAGAATATGCTTCTGTTTACTGGGGGGGACATGCAAGAGGAGGGATGAACAAAAATACTAAAATGCTCGCACTGAAGCTTCTCGATAGATTTGATAAGCATATATCCACTCAGCTACTATTATTACACTATAATCGAGATAGAAACGGGGGCCCATCCTTTTGCGGGGTGAGGGGACCTACTAGATTTACAGGACTCCATGGAGCGGCATTTCTTGGGATTGCCAGGATATTTTCCACTTTATTGGAGATCAGGGAATGGGACGTTAATGCATATGATTGCATGGGGATGACAGCTCTCACCTGGGCAGCCAGGAGAGGGCATGGGGACTTTGTAACGATGCTTTTGCAAGCAGACGTCAATCCCCACCAGGCAGACACCGAATATTGCCGGACACCACTCTGGTGGGCGGTTGAGAAAGGGTATGAGGGGGTAGTAAGGATACTTTTAGAACGAGAGGACGTCAATACCAACCAGGCATACACCGGGTATGGCGCAGCACCACTCTCGTGGGCGGCTGCATCTGGGCATGAGGGGGTAGTAAAAATGCTTCTAGAAAGAGAGGACGTCAATCCTAATCAGACAGACACCGGGTATGGCCGGACACCACTCTCGTGGGCGGATGTGGAAGGGCATGAGAGGGTAGTAGAGCTACTTCTAGAACGGAACGATGTCCACACCGCCACCCCAGATTATGGTTGCCAAACCTCGCTGTCATTAGCTCTCTGCAATAAGCATGCTGGAGTTGTCAGGATCCTGGAACGGAACGATGCCAATTCCGACGCAGTAAGTTGCGGTGGCCAGATATCCCTCCCGCCGTGAGCTAGGCATAGGGGGCTAGTACGTGGTAGAGATGGAATTCTACTCTACTCACTTAGCTACCAGCATCTGAGGCTTGGACGGTCAACTTGCGCTCTTATTTCAAACCACCATTCGGAGTCTAGATAACTGAGCCTCAAGAGTTCTTTTTCCAAACCCACAGGTAGAGATCTCTCATCAACCGATGACCCTAGCTCTTTCAACTCCCTTCTCTCTCCGAAACTCTGATACCCACCACGGAAATCCAACACCCGTCCTAATACTCGAGCAATCCTCTTATTTGCCGGCAATTAGCGTTTTTGAATCGTCTTTCTTAGTTATCTTTTGCTTTCTCCTTAATGTCTTTCTTTCTTCCACCGGATATTTTCTTGTTCCATAAATACCTGCAGAGAGGTGAGGCAAGGCTTTCCTCAGTTTAGATATAAATATACTTGGATGAGGGTGTTTTTCTAGTTTATTATGCTACATATTTGGGGAGTGTAATCTGCTTCTCCGCTAACACAATTCGATGCCGTGGTGCCAAGCTAGCATCATATAGAATCAAGCGGAGCTTATTTCAACGGCACCTGTTTATCCTAGCCAAAAATGGAAGCTATAACAAATAGAAGACAGCAAGCAATACAAGGGACGATGGGATAGTACTCGCTTAGAACAGGGAAAACTCAAAGTAAAAGTGAGAAATGAAAGCAAGTACGAAAGCCTTGACGGCAGAAGGGAAAGAGAAAGATGACTTGGCGAATGAATTCTTGGGTATAACCGAGAAAGGGAGTTTGGCTATTTAGGCCTTTCCTCAGGGGGCAAAGATGTTAAGAACTAGTAAAAATTGGTAGATAGAAGTGAGAAAGTAGATAGAGGATAGCTGAAATTGACATGTGCAGTTGGGAACAGAGGTTTCCGGAGGGGGAGGGAAGGAGAGTGAGAGATTGTGAGTCATATTATATTATTATAGTAGCTTTTTCGGCCGGCCCCGGGGTTGTGTAGGCGACTGATGTAAGAAAATGTAGGTTTTAGATTTCCGGTGGGAAAATGAATACATGGGCTGACCCCACATTGACGGCGGACTCTGGGTACTTAGCAATGACTGTTCTGACTATAACCGAATCGTTGCTCAACGCTTCTAGCATATTGCCTCTAACCTCACGGTAAAAGCATAGAAGAACCCTTAAGTATTCTATTTAGAATCGCAGCGGTCTACAAGTATTTAAACATGATAGTGGAATCTATCAGGAATAGGTTCCGACTCGAATCATCCCTAGTACACCCCCTCACCCTCCTCCAGCTCTCCTAGAGACTGTTCGGTTGGAACGGTTCCGTTCAGTTCCCCCATACAAATTGCCCGCTTCCTCCCGTTTCAAAACGGAAAGAACCCCCTTTTTACAGTAGAAACAGTCGCCGAACAGAACAGAACCGTTCCAACCGAACAGGCTCCTAGAAACTCCAATTTCCTATATAATATCCTTATTTTCTTAACCTTCCTCCCCTATCTTAATCAATGAAGCGATTCGTTAATCTAAACTGCATTGGCTATTCTATCGCGAAGAATTGATAGGTTGCCTAAACTACGAGCACGGGCATCCCCACACCATATCTCTCTGCCCTTAAGCCCAACAGATTCTTTGAACAACTCCAATCTCACCGTCTAACCTTGCTCCGGGCCCTTAAGCCAACAACATGCATTGGAACCTGTATGTATGGGAGATTCTCTCGGTACCGAGGGAGAAGATTGGGAAGGCGATGGAGTGGACAACAAAGAAAATTTAACCTGTTTCCCGACGACCCCCCGGCAGAAGTCTTTGTGGAACATATCCCGTATCAGCCGTGGGCACTCACCCAACGGAAATTATTGGATAACTTAGTGGTTGTGCCACAACAAGCCACATCGTCCCGCTTTTCTTTATCTTTACGCAAAGAGGGGTTTTGTAAACTCACCCATCAACTTTCCCTGTTTCTCTACCATTTCTACACACAGTAAATATTTTGGACAGAGCGCCATGGCCCGGACTACACTTACATAATCGATCAACTTCGGCGGTAATAATTCCAACTGCAACAGGATAGGGAGCTACAACACCTATGATTCCGACGCGGATGCGTAGATCAGGAGTTGGCTCTCTCCGCTGGAGCCAAATACCGGTACAAGACACTAAGGTGGGCGAAACGACCGGTTCGACGGTGTAGGGGATTGGTTATTGGAGATGAGCGAGTGGAAGGAGTGGAGGGGTGATGAAGGTGGAGTTTATGAGGCTGTCTTGTTTCGCTCTGGGAATCCGGGAGTAGGCAAGACATATCTGAGGTAAGAGGCGGGATTCTTTGGAAGAAGTGAATACCACCGAAGGCCCTAAAAAAAAAATCAGTTCATTGGTGATCGACAGCCTATGTGATCAGGGAAAGAAGGAAAATATGGCCGTTGCAGACTCGAACCGCGACCCCCCCCCCCCACCAGCAAGAGCAGACCACCACCAACGGCACGGGCGCTACCCCGAAGCAGCCGGTTGGCAGAAGGGGTATCCCGAATTATATACCCGAGGAGTTCCAAGAAGGGAAAATTGAGGTTGGCAGTAGAGGGCTACGACTTGTGGATCTGATGGGAATGTTGAGGACCGTTATTGCTTCACTATCCCAGGTTTTCATCTGTATTGATGCCTTAGACGAATTTTACCGAAGCGGCTGCCGGAACTTCTCGAGTCCCTTCAAGATATTGTTCGGGGGTCCCCTGCCATGAGAATATTCCTCACCGGGGGACCCCATATTAGGGAAGATATTCAAAGATGTTTCACTAAGACGGTCGTGAGAACCAGCAGCCTAACACCGACGATATCCGGAATGACCTGGAGATGAGGTTAGACCGGGATCCCGAACCAGATGCGATGAGCAATGATTTACGGGCCGATATTGTGAGAGCTATCCGGGAAAATATATCTAATATGTACGTAAAACTATTTCGCATTCCCGCCCTATCAATGATGTACAGCGTTCGCAGGCGGCCAGGTCGGCCTGCAGATAGCCGGCAGCCTTTCAGTCCGGGCAGGCCAGGCCAATGTGAGACCGACCTGGGCTTTTCAGGCCAGGCTTTTGAGAAGCCTGCCGGCTTCTGGGTGCCTGGCGGCGCCTGTAGGCTTTCGGTATATTCCATGTGACCAGTCAATATTTTG
>Ga0307507_10005195_pt1 | contig 21749 bp, 22 predicted proteins | sample 7_EM_MG_FD_207223 | JGI IMG/M metagenome (GOLD analysis project Ga0307507, IMG submission 207223) | Populus trichocarpa ectomycorrhiza microbial communities from riparian zone in the Pacific Northwest, United States - 7_EM | ecosystem: Host-associated > Plants > Roots > Unclassified | place... | reverse complement strand
CGGCGGGGTTTCGGATCGTTCGTTGGCGTCAAGTCTATCGCGCGCGTCGATCTGAACTCCCCGGACGGGGAGATTTTTTCCAGGACGGTGCGCGGCGCAACCTTGCGATCATCGCTCGATGATGAGCTTCGCCGCGGAAACTGTCAACTCGTGCCGCCGATTCCGAAATTCCCGTGCCAAACACGGCAAGACTCGACCGGGAACTTCAGATCGAAGCAGCGCGGGCATTGAAGACACGATACAACCTCGCGAAAAACAGCCCGGCCGCGGCGAGTTCGTGGGCGAAGGCCACCACGTCGGCTCAAAAAAAAGCCGGACTCGATTGAGCCCGGCTTGAGGTATTGGCCATGTATGGCCGACACAATCACCTTCCAAGAGGGATGACTGAGCTATCGCGCCGCTGGAGGAGGGGGACATATGCGCGACGCGACTGCTCAGTACATGATCATTATGATCTCCATGCGTGCTCTGCAGCAAGCATCCAGGCCGCATGTCAGTCATGCGCAAAATCAGGACGGCCAGCGTTGCGCCTTGCTCACCACGAAGTCGCGGAACACCTGCACGCGCGCGACCGTCTTCAACTCTTCGGGATAGACGAAATAGGTATCGAGCTGAATCGAGTCGGCCTCGCCGAAAAGCTGCACCAACCGGCTGTTGTCTTCCACCAGGTAGTCCGGCAACGCCGCGATTCCCAATCCCTGCTGGCAGGCGCGCACGAGGCCAAGAATATTGTTGACCTTGAAATAGGCTTCGCGCGGTCCCGAGCCGTTGCGGCCGGCATCGATCAGCCAGCTGCGGTTCTGCAGGTGCGGCTGAACCTGCGCATCGCTCAGCATCATGATGCGATGCGAGTCGAGGTCGTCGAGGGTGCGTGGCGTGCCGAAGCGCTTGATGTAGTCCGGTGAGCAATAGGCATGGAAGCCGATCGAGAACAGCTTGCGCTGGATCAGATCGGGCTGGGTCGGCTTGCGGGGGCGGATAGCGACGTCGGCCTCGCGCATCGACAGGTCGAGTTCCTCGTCGGTGACGATCATCGAAATCCGGATTTCCGGATAGAGCGCGGTGAACTCGTGGAGCCGCGGAATCAGCCAGTTGATGCCCAGCGCCGGCGGAGTCTGGATCTTGAGGTCGCCGCTCGGCCGCTCGCGGCTGTCGGTCAATTTGGCGCGCGCGGCCTGCAGCTGCATGAAGACGTCATGCGCGGTCCGAAACAGCAGGTCGCCCTGTTCGGTCAGGATCAGACCACGCGCATGGCGATGGAACAGCGACACCGAGAGCTCCTGCTCCAGCGCGCTGACCTGGCGGGACACGGCCGATTGCGACAGCCCGAGTTGCTCGCCGGCGTGGGTAAAGCTGCCCGCTTCCGCCGCCGCGTGAAACACCTTCAGCTTGTCCCAATCCATGTCGGTAAATCCGTCGCGTGGTCTGGCCATTGTCGTTTTTCACTCAGCGGCGGCACGCTCGCTCGCTCGAAGAGCGAGGAACCGTTCAGCCTCGAGCGCCGCCATGCAGCCGAGGCCTGCGGCGGTGACCGCCTGGCGATAGGTTTCGTCGGCGACGTCGCCGGCAGCGAACAGGCCGGGCACCGAGGTCGCAGTCGAGTTCGGCGCCACATCGACATAGCCCGATTTTTTCAGCTTGACCTGGTCCGCGACCAGTTCGGTGGCGGGGGCATGCCCGATGGCAATGAAGACGCCGTCAGCCGGGATCTCCGTGAGGGCGCCGCTCCTGACGTTCTTCAGCCGCACATGGGTGACTTTGGACGGATTCTCGGCCCCGCAGATTTCGTCGATGGCGCTGTCCCAGATCACCTTGATCTTGGGATGCTTGAACAGCCGGTCCTGCAGAATGCGCTCGGCGCGGAAGTGATCGCGCCGGTGGACGATCGTGACCCGCGAGGCGAAATTGGTCAGGAACAGCGCCTCCTCGACCGCGGTGTTGCCGCCGCCGACAACGACGACTTCCTTGCCGCGGTAGAAAAAGCCGTCACAGGTTGCGCAGGCCGACACCCCAAAGCCCTTGAACGCCTCTTCCGACGGCAGTCCGAGCCAGCGCGCCTGCGCGCCGGTGGCGAGAATCACGGTTTCGGCGAGGTAAACGTCGCCGCTGTCGCAGGTCAGCCGGAACGGCCGCCGCGTCGTCTCGAGTTTGGTGACGAGATCGGTGACGATCTTGGTTCCGACATGGGCCGCCTGCTTCTCCATCTGCTCCATCAGCCACGGTCCCTGGATGACGTCGGCAAAGCCGGGGTAGTTCTCGACGTCTGTCGTGATGGTCAGCTGGCCGCCGGCCTGCATCCCCTGGATCAGGACCGGCTCCAGCATCGCGCGTGCGGCGTAGATCGCCGCTGTGTAGCCGGCAGGACCGGACCCGATGATGACAACCTTGGCGTGAATGGGGGCGGGCATGGAGGAGTTTCTCGTCTCAGGATGGCGGCGATGATGGGAATATTCCTAAAAACACCCCCAACTCCGTCGAGTTGAGGATCCAAATCTAGGGTTTCTGCCAAGCTATGCAAGAATTGCAATCCATATCGGCGAATTTTCTCTTCACAACACGGTTGGTGTTCAAAATACGCGCAATAAAATTGCGCAAGGTGCTCGACCTAGGCTAAGAGAGTTGCGGGCATACGCGCCGGCTGGTGATTCCAGCGGTTTTCCCATCCCGAAGACCCCCTTATTGGACCTCGCAATTCCGTGTCGAAGAATCTTGATGAGATCGACCTCAAAATCCTGAGCGAGATCCAGGCCGACGGCCGAATCACCAATGTCGAGTTGGCCAAGCGCGTCGGTATTTCGCCACCGCCCTGCTTGCGCCGGGTGCGAACTCTGGAGGAGGAGGGCTACATCCAGGGCTACCGCGGCTTGCTGGACGCCCGAAGGCTCGGCTTCGATGTGACCGTGTTCGCCGCCGTTCATCTTTCCAGCCAGGCTGACGCGGATCTGCGGGCATTCGAGGAGTTCGTGCGCGCGGAACCCCTGGTCCGGGAGTGCTGGATGCTGTCGGGCGAGGTGGATTTCATCCTGAAATGTGTCGCGCCCGACATGGCGACCTTCCAAGACTTCGTGACCCACCTGACCGCGGCGCCGCATGTGCGCAATGTCAGGACGTCGCTGGTGCTGCACAATTCAAAATATGAGGCGGCGGTGCCGCTGGAGGTCAAGGCGCGAGGCTGATGAAGCCGCCATTCCGGGGCGAGACTAAGAAGCGAGCGAACCTCAGATGCGCAATTGCGCATCGGGGGATCTCGAGATTCCAGGTCTGGTCCTGCGGACCAGCCCGGAACGACGCGTTATGCTTCAGCTCTTCTTGCCCATCATGGCATCGACGCTGATCGGTCCGCCGCCGGCGGTAACCAGAAGCAGGCAGGCGAAGCAGAGCGCGATCGCCAAGCTGCCGCCGTTGATGATCGGGTAAACGTTCTTCGGGAAATGTCCGATGAAATAGGCGAAGGCCATTTCGCCGCACAGAAGGAAGGCGACAGGACGCGTGAAGAGCCCCAAAATGAGAAGTCCGCCGAAGATCAGTTCGATGCAGCCGGCGGCGCCATAGAGCGACGTAATCTCGACTTTTGCGAAGGGCGTATCCGGAAATTTCAGGATTTTCGCCACGCCGAACTGAAACAGCATCAGTCCGGTGATGAAACGAAACAGGCTGAGCGCAGTCGGCTGCCATTTAGAGAACATGTTGGAGAACATCTGGTCCATATCTTTCCCCCGAGTTTGGACAAGCAGGAACTGAGCACTTATCCCAGTCAGGGTGGTTCGTCACCGGCATGTGTCGGTGAACCCCGTCCATCAACAACACAGTTGCGCGAGCCCTCCCTTCCGCTGCCGCGCTGCAACGCGTCAGACAACGAAAAAGCCGCGTCGGACGCGGCTTTTCGCAACTGCGGAAGGCGACGGCAGCTGGCCTTCGGGGCCGGCCGGAGATGAACAGGCTAGCGCCACTCAACCTTGGTGATCTCGTAGGCCTTGGCGCCACCGGGGGTCACCACCTCGACCGAGGCGCCCTTCTTCTTTCCGATCAGGGCCCGCGCCAGCGGCGAGGTGATGGAGATGCGGCCCTTCTTGGCGTCCGCCTCGACCTCGCCGACGATCATCCACACCGCCTTCTTCTCGGTGTCCTCGTCGATCAGCGTGACGGTCGCGCCAAACATGATCGTGTCGCCGGAAAGCTTGCTGATGTCGATGATGTCGGCGCGCGCGAGCTTGTCCTCGAGCTCCGCAATGCGGCCCTCGTTATGGGACTGCTCTTCCTTCGCCGCGTGATATTCCGCGTTTTCCGAGAGGTCGCCATGCGAGCGCGCCTCGGCGATATGCTCGATGATGCGGGGCCGATCAACAGACTGCCGCTTCTTCAATTCCTCACCAAGCGCGGCATAACCTCCCGCGGTCATCGGAACCTTTTCCACCATCGTTCTTGTCCTTCAATCGCGCAGGCCGCAGGAGCGGCGCGCACGAGGTCTCTTGATCAGGGTTTTCCGCGCACGACGCAGCACAACGGCTCGTGTGGTGGATTCGACATTCGCACTGGTACCCACCTTCCGAAATTCGTGAACCGTCTCGCGAATAGAACTTGCCGCTTGCGGTTCGCGAACGTCGGATCGGCGATACTGGTATTTCCGCGGGGCCTCATGCGAACGTCAAATCCAAAACCATACGAGAAACTTATCTTTGCTGGCGTCCCTTCGATCCCAACCTTCGCAAGCGGACTCGCCGCGATTTGATGCGAATGCAAGAATCAGGACACCAGCCATTCGCAGCGACTCAAGGGCCGAAAGAAACATCGTCAAAGGCGACGAGTTCCAGCCGTTCCGGCACTAAAGCCAATCGCCCGGCACGCACGCTAGCACGGCCGGCGGTCAGGTTTCCGAAAAATAACTCTGCAGGGTACGGACCTCAAGATCCCCGCCCAGATAGGCGCGGATGCCTTGCGCGGCCGCCACAGCACCCGAAAGAGTGGTGTAATATGGCACTTTATGCAAGAGGGCCGCGCGCCGCAAGGAGCGGCTATCGGCCAGCGCCTGCGGTCCCTCGGTGGTGTTGAAGACGAGCTGGATGTCGCCATTGGTGATGGCGTCGACGATGTGCGGACGACCCTCCAGCACCTTGTTCACCTTCTCGGCCGGAATGCCCTGGTCGACCAGGAAGCGCTGGGTCCCGGAGGTGGCCAGCACCTTGAACCCGAGCGATTGCAGCAGGCGGACCGCCTCCGCGATTCGGGTCTTGTCGCTTTCGCGCACCGAGACGAAAACGGTGCCCTTGCGTGGCACGCGGGTGCCGCCGCCGAGCTGGCTCTTGGCGAACGCCACCGCGAACGAGCGGTCGATCCCCATCACCTCGCCGGTCGAGCGCATCTCCGGGCCCAGCACCGTGTCGACGCCGGGGAAGCGGGCGAACGGGAATACCGATTCCTTGACGCCGACATGCTTGAGCTTGGCCTGCTTCAAGCGGAAGTCGGCGAGTTTCTCGCCGGCCATGATCCTGGCGGCGATCTTCGCTACCGGCGTGCCGACCACCTTGGCCACGAACGGCACGGTGCGCGACGCCCGCGGATTGACTTCGAGCACGTAAATCGTGCCGTCCTTGATGGCATATTGCACGTTCATCAGGCCGACCACGTCGAGGCCGAGGGCGAGTTCGCGGGTCTGCCGTTCCAGCTCGGCGATCACAGGCGCATCCAGCGAATGCGGCGGCAGCGAACAGGCGGAATCGCCGGAATGGATGCCGGCTTCCTCGATATGCTCCATGATGCCGACGATGAATGTGTCCTTGCCGTCGCACAGGCAGTCGACATCGATTTCGGTGGCGTCGGACAGATAGCGGTCGAACAGCAGCGGATTCTTGCCGAGCACGGTATTGATCTGCCCGGTCTTGTCGTTCGGATAGCGCGCCTTGACGTCGGCTGGCACCAGCTCCGGCAAGGTGCCGAGCAGATAGTCGGAGAGCTGGCTCTCCTCGCGGATGATCTGCATGGCGCGGCCGCCGAGCACGTAAGACGGGCGCACCACCAAAGGCAAATCGAGATCGGCCGCGACCAGACGCGCCTGCTCGACCGAATAGGCGATGCCGTTCTTCGGCTGTTTCAGGTGCAGCTTGTCCAGGATGCGCTTAAAGCGGTCGCGGTCCTCGGCGAGGTCGATGGCGTCGGGCGAGGTGCCGAGGATCGGCACGTCGGCCGCTTCCAGCGCGCGCGCCAGCTTGAGCGGGGTCTGGCCGCCGAACTGCACGATGACGCCGTGCAGCGTGCCGTTCTTGCGTTCGGTGGCGATGATCTCGAGCACGTCCTCGGCGGTGAGCGGCTCGAAATAGAGCCGGTCCGCGGTGTCGTAATCGGTCGACACCGTTTCCGGATTGCAGTTGACCATAATGGTCTCGTAGCCGGCGTCGTGCAGCGCGAAGCAGGCATGACAGCAGCAATAATCGAACTCGATCCCCTGGCCGATGCGGTTCGGCCCACCGCCGAGGATGATGACCTTGCGGCTGTCGGACGGTGCGCTTTCGTCGGCGAGCGCGCCTGCGAACGGCTGTTCATAGGTCGAATACATATAGGCGGTCGGTGAGGCGAACTCGGCCGCGCAGGTGTCGATCCGCTTGAACACCGGACGGACGTCGAGCGCGTGGCGCTTGGTCGTGACCTCGGCCTCGCTGGTATTGGCGAGCACCGCGAGCCGCGCATCGGAGAAGCCCATCGCCTTCAGGCCGCGCATGCCGAATGCGTTGCCCGGCAGGCCATGCTTGCGGACCTTGTTCTCGATCTCGACGATCTCGCGCATCTCGCTCAGGAACCACGGATCGATCTTGCAGGAGTTGAAGATCTCCTCGTTGGACCAGCCCAGCCGCATGGCCTGGGCCACCTGGAGAATGCGGCTCGGCGTCGGCGTGCCGAGTGCGGCGCGGATCGCGTTCTTGTCGTCGCCGCGGCCGAGGCCGTCGATCTCGATCTCGTCGAGGCCGGTGAGGCCCGTCTCCAGGCCGCGCAGCGCCTTCTGCAGGCTTTCCTGGAAGGTGCGGCCGATCGCCATCACCTCGCCGACCGACTTCATCGAGGTGGTCAGGGTGGTGGAGGCGCCGGGGAATTTCTCGAACGCGAAGCGCGGGATCTTGGTGACGACGTAGTCGATGGTCGGCTCGAACGACGCGGGCGTGGCGCCGCCGGTGATGTCGTTGGCGATCTCGTCCAGCGTATAGCCGACCGCGAGCTTGGCGGCGACCTTGGCGATCGGAAAGCCGGTGGCCTTCGAGGCCAGCGCGGACGAGCGCGACACCCGCGGGTTCATCTCGATCACGACCATGCGCCCGTCGGCCGGATTGACGCCGAACTGCACGTTGGAGCCGCCGGTCTCGACCCCGATCTCGCGCAGCACCGCCAGCGAGGCGTCGCGCATGATCTGGTATTCCTTGTCGGTCAAGGTCAGTGCCGGCGCCACCGTGATGGAATCGCCGGTGTGCACGCCCATCGGATCGAAATTCTCGATCGAGCAGATGATGATGCAGTTGTCCTTCTTGTCCCGCACCACCTCCATCTCGAACTCTTTCCAGCCGAGCACCGATTCCTCGATCAGCACCTCGTTGGTCGGGGAAGCATCGAGGCCGCGCTCGATGATGTCGAGAAATTCTTCCTTGTTGTAAGCGATGCCGCCGCCGGTGCCGCCCATGGTGAAGGAGGGCCGGATGATGGCGGGCAGGCCGATCTCGGACAGCGCCATCAGCGCTTCGCCGAGCGCATGTTCCTGGTAGCGCTTGCGGCGGTCGTTCTCGCCGAGTGTCCACTGCCGTTCCAGCTCGTCCAGCGCGCTGCCGGACAGTTTTTCGCGCTCGGCCTGGTATTTGTCGCGAAACGACTTCTTCAGCGCCGAGGCGTTGGCGAGCCGCGATTTCGGCGTCTGCAGGCCGATCTTTTCCATGGCGTTGCGGAACAGCTGGCGGTCCTCCGCCTTGTCGATCGCGTCCGCGGTGGCGCCGATCATCTCGACGTCGAACTTTTCCAGCGTGCCCTGGCGCCGCAGCGACAAGGCGCAGTTCAGCGCGGTCTGGCCGCCCATGGTCGGCAGCAGCGCGAAGCCGCCGGGGATCACATGGCGTTCCCTGGCGATGATCTTGGCGACGATCTCCGGCGTGATCGGCTCGATATAGGTCGCATCCGCCAGCTCCGGATCGGTCATGATCGTCGCCGGATTGGAATTGACGAGGACGACGCGATAACCCTCTTCCTTGAGCGCCTTGACCGCCTGCGTACCCGAATAGTCGAATTCGCAGGCCTGGCCGATCACGATCGGCCCGGCGCCGATGATCAGGATGGTGGAAATGTCGGTTCGTTTTGGCATCAAGTCTCGCGGACTGGAGCAGACACAAAAAAAGGGCGCGCGTGCCGCGCGTCCCCTTCAAACAGGAGCGCGACTGGTAAGTCTTGGCTAAGTCTTGGCTTGCCCTCGCGCGCGGGTGGTCTTTAGACCAGTTTCCGAAGCCGTGAAAGGGCTTTAAGCCCGCAATTAACCGGCAATTTTCTGCAATTCGGGCTGCTCATGCCAGCCGCGAAACAAAAGCAGCGCCAGGGCCGCGGCGACGCTGCACCCCCCGATCCAGCCAAGGTCGCTCGGCCCGAGCAGCGCCAGCACGATGCCGCCGGCCGCGCCACCCATGGCAAAGCCCAAATACATGGCCGAGGCATTGAGCGACAGCGCGATCATCGATGCCTGGGGCTCGAGCCGTATGATATTTGAGACTTGCGCGGGATAGAACGCCCATCCCCCAATTCCCCAGCAAAATAACAAGAGCAGCAGGACGTATCGGGCGTGTTCGGGCGCGGCGAATTTCAGCGTGACGGACTGCAGGATGAGCGCCAGCGCCATGCCCGCAAGGCCAAGACTTGCCGTCGGAACGTGACCGATCCGGTCCGAGAGCATGCCGCCTAGCATATTGCCGATCGCCGCGGCGGAACCGAACACCAGCAGTGCCAAGCTGACGTCCGATGCATTGAATCCAAGGTTGCGTAGCGGAACCGACAGATAGGTGAAGACGGTGAGGCCGCCTGTGGCCCAAAGCGCTGTGGTCACGAGAGCGTAAAGCACCGCGCCGTGCCGCGCGACGGCGAGACGTTGACCAAGCGTGGCCGTGGCGCGCGGCAGCCCACGCGGCAATCCGAACAGAAGGCCGGCCAGCGCGATCGTGCCGAGAACAGCCACAAGGGCAAAGGTCGCGCGCCATCCAAATTTATCGCCAATCAGGCTGCCAAGCGGGACACCGAGGACGGTTGCGACCGTGATCCCCGATGTGACCAGGGCCACCGCCCGGCCGCGCCGTTCGGGCGACGCGATCGCCACGGCGACGCCGATGGCGGTGGGCATATAGAGGCCAGCGCCGAGGGCCATCACCATGCGGGACGCCAGCAGCATTGGGAAGCTGCCGGCTGCGACCGCGAACAGGTTACCGGCGATGAAGCAGGACAGCGCCAGAATCAGGAGGTTTCTGCGGTCGAGATTGGTGAAGGCGACTGCAAGGATCGGTGAGGCAACGGCGTAAGTGAGGGCATAGGCCGTCACGAGTTGTCCCGTCGCGGCTCCGGAAATTTGCATGTCGGCCGCGATGACCGGCAAGAGACCTGCAATCACAAAGCTTTCGGTTCCGACCGCAAACGCGGCCACGGCCAGCCAGAACACACCCATCACAGGCTCCATTGTTCAATAATTATTGAATTATTGTCTGGGCCGGATTGGCATGTCAATTGGTTCAATAATTATTGAACATTGTGCAGTCCAACTCGGATTGCTAAGTTCTGCGCATGAGCCGTACCCTCCTGCATCCGACCCGTGACCAGATCGAACTGCCAATGGTGCTGGATTGCCTGAGCGATCCAACCCGGCTTGCGATCGTCTATAATCTCGCCAAGCGCGACCAGGCCGGGACCGAGATGCGTTGCGGTGACTTCAATGCTTTCAGCGGCAAGTCAAACCTCGCCTATCACTTCGCGCGACTGCGCGAGGCCGGCTTGATCCAGACCCGGATCGCGGGAACCACACGTTACATCCAACTTCGTCGCAAGGATCTCGACGCGCGCTTTCCCGGCTTGGTCGATGCGGTCATCAATGCCGCGACGCGCGACGCCGATCGGCTATCGTTTCCCGAATGCGAGACGGTCGTTTCCGACTGATTTGGCTTCACTTGCTGGAAGGCAATGTTGGAGGCCCGGCCTGGATTCGAACCAGGATAAAGAACGATGCACCGCTCTCGCGTGGAAAGCCTTCCGCCACCGGGCCGTCTTCATCATCGCCGATCACGGCGCCGTGAGCCACAGTTAGTGGCAATTAACGCTAACCGGACGTTGCTTCCTGCTCGGGCCAGGTCATGTCAGTCTGCGATATCAGTGTCGGCTGGGCGACAAACGTCATCCGCCACTGATTATGACCGATATTGCGCCGCGCCCGCACCGCAGAGAATCCGGCCGCCGAGAGCTTGGCGATCATATCGGCTTCGCGGTAGCGTTGCAGGCCGAGCCGCGTGCGCAATTCACGGTAGTCGGACAGCGCCGTACTGACCAAACCGATCATGGCATCGCGCAGGAAGCCGTACTTTCTCGCGAACCACAGCAGCGCCAGCACATCCCGCGACATGCCGACCGAAGGACGCAGAATGTCTCCGAGCAGCAGCCGGCCCTCCGGCTTAAGAAGCCTTCTAATGTCGGCCAGTGCCTCGTCGAACTGTTCCGGGCTCATATATTGCGCCACCGAATTCAAGACGGCCAGATCGACGGAACTCTCCGCCATTTTTTTCAGATCCTTGAGTGTCCGAACCCTGATCTTCATGTTCGGCGCAAAGCGCGCGATTAATCGGCCGCGGACACCGGGCGCGGGTTCCGCCAGGATCAGCATGCCGCAGGCGTCGGCCACATCGGCCGCGGCCAGGGCCTCGCCGCAGGAATAGTCCAGAACGACGGCGTCGGGCTGCTCGATGTAGGCGATGATGTCCCGCGCGACGACCTGGAAATGCAGGTCGCGGTGCAGCTTGCTCGCATAGATCGTATGTGTGGAATCGTAATAGTCGATCCATTCGTCCATGGCAGGTCCGATTCCGCAAAGCGCAGGGTTCCAGCAGCCGGAACGGCCTGCCGCGTGGGGCGTTAACGGGTCCGATCACCCGTGTCTACAGCCCCGGTTCCTAACAGGAAGGTCCCACGTGAGCAAAGCCAACTCTGACAAAGCGAAAACCGAGAAGGTTAATACCGATCTCGACACCCCGACCGATTTGCCGCCCGCTGCCGCGGAGACAATTTTCGCCGCGCTCAACACGCTGCTGGCGGACGCCTTCGCGCTCTATCTGAAGACCAAAAATTTCCACTGGCATGTCAGCGGGCGCCATTTCCGTGACTATCACCTCATGCTGGACGAGCAGTCGGACGCGATTTTCGCCACCACGGACCAACTTGCCGAACGTGTCCGCAAGCTGGGCGGCACCACGCTGCGCTCGATCGGGCAGATCGGCAAATTGCAGACCATCAAGGACAATAATGAGAGCTATGTGCCGCCGCGCGAGATGCTGCGCGAATTGATGGAAGACAACAAGGGCATGGCGGCCGCGATGCGGAAAGCCCACCAGCTCGCCGACGATCATGAGGATTCCGGCACCGCGGGCCTGTTGGAGACCTTCATCGACGAAACCGAACGCCGGACCTGGTTCCTGTTCGAGGCGAGCCGGCAGGAAGGCTCCAACGCGGCGTAGCAGGGTACGACGCGAGCGCCCCTCGGTTAATCCAGGGTTAGGCCGGTCGCGCAAATGTCCCTGCAAATCATGGTCGGCTCTTAAAGGTCCTTGCGTATTGTCCGCAGCGACCTTTCCGATCCGATCGAGGCGGTATGGCCGGTTCGACCCTTGCACGTACCACGCGGCCGATGACGGCGGCCGGCTGTGTCGGGCTGTTCGGCCTGTTCGCCGGTCTTTGCGCCATCCTTGCCGTTTGCGCTGCCCTGATCGACTGGCACGACGAAGCGACCGAGGCGCGCTGGCCGCTGGTCTCGGCGGTGGTCGAGCGCGCCGACGTCATCGCTTCGGAGCGCGGCGATCGAACGTTGTGGAACCTGCGCGTCCACGTTCGCTACGGGGTCAACGGTGTGGTCCGCGCGGCGACGCTGACCTCGGGGACCGCCTTTTCGGGCATCAATGCCGAACAGCTGCAGGCCTGGACGGAGCAATACCGTGCGGGTCGTCGTGTCGACATTCGCTACGATCCATCGCGCGAAACTCGCGCGGTCTTTGCAGCGGCTGAACTCTCGTCCGGCGCCGGTCGAATTCGCTCCGACCTTGTTCTTGTCGCGGTCGCCGCGGTGGCCTGCGTCATCCTGCTGGCGCTGGCCAGATTCCTGGGCGCGCGAGAGGCGCGCGTTGCGACAACCACCGGCACCGCTCCACGCGGACAACCTGCGCCCGGGGTCGCCGTTGCCGCGCTGGGGCTGATGGTCGTGGGATCCGGCGTCTATGGCACGATCCATGTGGAGCCGTTCAACGCGGACAGTCTGATGGCTGTGCCGGCCGGGTCGATGTTCGTCTTTGCCGGAGGCCTTCTCGGCCTTCCACCCGACAGCAGATGGCGAGACCTCCTCGCTACGCTGTTGGTTACCTGCTTTGCACTGACCTTCGATTGGGTCGCCTTCGGTCCGGGCGAACGCCGGTTCACCGGCTTCCTGTCGAACGAATGGGTGGGGCGGACCTTGTTCGGCGCCTTCGCCGTCCTGCTCGATGTCCTGGCGATTGCCATGTGGACCGGCCGACTCAAGGGCTGCGCGATCAGGCCGTTCGATTCCACAACCTGACCAGCGGACCATCTGGACCCAGGACCGGATCGGTCTTCGGCAATCTGACTTGCGGAATGGTGTCGAGCGCCTTCGCATGATTGTCCGGGGTCGGGCGCGTGATCTGCATTTTCGCACCCGGTGGATGGCGCCGACCACGGAAAGATCGGCGCTTGCCGACAGGCACTGATGCCCGGTGCCGGCCGGCAGGATCGCGACATCGCCGGCGGCAATCTCGAGGTCACGGCCGGCGTCGCCGCCAAAACGCACCAGTGCGCGGCCGCGTGCGATGCCGAGGGCTTCATGCACGGTCGCGTGATAGTGCAGGTAGCCGTAGACGCCGTTGCGCCACATGTCGCGCCAGCCGTTGGCGCCGAACAGGCCCTCGATAGTCTTCTCCGGATGGGCGCTGTCGACATCGACCGCGGCCTTGTAGAGCAGAAGCGGCAGGGGATTGTTGGGGACAAGGCCATCGTCGTGAAAGAGGAAAGTGAGCGGTTCGAGGTCAGCGCTGACAACCGACATGATCATCCTCCGGCAACCGGCAGGCAAAGGCGCATCCGCGCCCACCATTTCCCTGACACGCGACGCAATGGTGGGCTCGCTTCGCGCCTGGCCCAGGCATCTCTAATCGATGCCAGCGGTTAGCGTTCCCTTCCGGCGCCAGAGACTAACTGCCGATCGGCGAGGTGGCCGGAAGGTCGAACACCAGGCAGGTGGTGGTGGCATGCGCCAAGAGGCGGCCCTTGGCGTCGGTCATGCGTGCTTCGGCGGTCGCGACGCGGCGGCCGACACTCAGCGTGCGGCCCTCGGTCCGGACCGCGCCGGTATCCTTGGTCATTACGCCCGCTTCTTCGCCCGCATGAGGTCGGCGAAGCGCTGGAACAGGTAATGCGAGTCGCGCGGGCCGGGCGAGGCCTCAGGGTGATACTGCACCGAGAATACCGGCCTGTCGTCGAGCGCGATGCCGCAGTTGGAGCCGTCGAACAGCGAGATGTGGGTTTGCGTGGCGCCCTGCGGCAGGGTCGCCTGGTCCACCGCAAAACCGTGGTTCATCGAGGTGATCTCGACCTTGCCCGTGATCTCGTCCCTGACCGGATGATTGGCGCCGTGATGGCCCTGATGCATTTTTTTGGTCCTGGCGCCAACCGCCAGTCCCAGCATCTGGTGACCGAGGCAGATGCCGAAGGTCGGCGTCCCCGACGAGATCAGCTGCTGGATCACGGGCACGGCATATTTGCCGGTCTCGGCGGGATCGCCGGGACCGTTGGACAGGAACACGCCGTCCGGCTTCAGGGCGAGGATGTCATCGGCCAAGGTGGTCGCCGGCACCACCGTGATCTTGCAGCCGACGCCCGCGAGCAGTCGCAGGATGTTGCGCTTGATGCCGTAGTCGATCGCCACCACGTTGAATTCGGGCTTGGTTTGCCGGCCAAAGCCCTGGTCCCACGCCCAGGGCGTCTCATCCCAGGTGAAGCGCTGGGCGGAGGTGACCATCGGCACGAGGTCCATGCCCTCAAGTCCGGGCCATTCGCGGGCTTCTTCCTTCAGTCCGTGCAGGTCGAAATGGCCGTTTTTGGCATGTGCGATGACGCCGTTCGGCATGCCCTTCTCACGGATCAGCGCGGTCAGCGCGCGTGTATCTATGCCGGAGAGGCCGATGATGCCGCGCGCCTTCAGCCATTGGTCGAGATGGCGCGAGGCTCGGTAGTTTGACGGATCGGTGATGCCGGCGCGCAGGATCACGCCGCGCGCGCCCGGCGTCGCCGCCATGTTCACCGTCTCGATATCCTCGTCGTTGGTGCCGACATTGCCGATATGCGGGAAGGTGAAGGTGATGAGCTGCCCGGCATAGGAGGGATCCGTCAGGATCTCCTCATAGCCGGTCATGGCGGTGTTGAAGCAGACTTCGCCGACCGCGTGGCCTTCGGCGCCGAGCCCGAATCCCTCCAGCACGGTGCCGTCGGCAAGCACCAGGAGCGCGGTCGGTTTATGGTCCGGCCAGGCGGCGTCATTTTCCAATGTTGTCATAAGCGCCTTACATAGTCGGCACCGCCCCTCCCGTCAAAGGCGGAAACGGCGGATTCACATGCGTTTGGCGGCATTTTCGCGACTTTGCCCGTGGGTTCAGCGGCGAGGGGCCGGTCGGGCGCCCTGCGGAACCGGATTGTCTGAACAGCGCGAACCGCCTAGATCAGCAGCCGGAAAGCGAAGAGGTGAGGCACATGCTGCGCGACGATATCAATAACGCCGTCAAGGAGGCGATGAAGGCCAAGGACGAGCGCAAGCTCTCGACGCTGCGCATGGTCAATTCGACCATCAAGAACGCCGATATTGCCGCGCGCGGCGAAGGAAAACCACCGCTGTCCGACGGTGACCTCCTGAGCGTGCTGCAGAAGATGATCAAGCAGCGCCAGGAATCGGTCGAGCTCTACGACAAGGGTGGGCGGGCCGAATTGGCCGCGCAGGAACGGGAAGAGATCGAAATCATTACCGCATATCTGCCGAAGCAGATGTCGGAGGACGAGGTCAAGGCCGCGATATCAGCCGTCATCGCCGAGACCCATGCCGCAGGTGTCAAGGACATGGGCAAGGTGATCGGCGCATTGAAGGCGAAATATGCCGGCCAGATGGATTTCGGCAAGGCGAGCGGCCTGGTGAAGGCAGCCTTGACGGGGTAGTCGCAAACCCGATGGAGGAAAGACATGGCCGATCAGCAAGCCCAACCCGCCGGACCCGATCTGTCCAAGGGTGTCACGCTCGCCGAGTTCTCCGGCGCGATGCTGCTCGGCCACGTCGGCGGCGACGAGGTGTTGCTGGTTCGCTCGGGTTCCGAGATCTTCGCGATCGACGCCCATTGCAGCCATTATCACGGTCCGCTCGCCGACGGCCTGGTCGATGGCGACAGCGTCCGCTGTCCCTGGCACCATGCCTGCTTCGACCTGCGTACCGGGGAAGCGACCCGTGCGCCGGCTTTGACTGCACTCGCGGTCTGGACCGTCGAGCGCAACGGCGACCGCATTGTCGTCCGCGCGAAGCGCGAGCAGCCGAAACCGCGGATCAAAGGCGCGGTCGAGGCGCCGCAGCGGATCGTGGTCGTGGGCGGCGGCGCAGCCGGCTTTGCCGCCGCCGAGATGCTGCGACGCCAGGACTATCGCGGCAGCATCGTGATGCTGAGCAGCGACGCGGCGGCGCCGGTGGACCGGCCCAATTTGTCGAAGGACTATCTCGCCGGCGGCGCGCCCGAGGACTGGCTGCCGCTGCGCCCTGAGAGCTTTTACGCGGAGGCTTCGATCGATCTGCGGCTCGGGGCCGAGGTCGCCGCGATCGATCCCAAGGCCAAAAACGTCGTTCTCGCCGGTGGCGAAGCCATTCCCTACGACCGCTTGCTGCTGGCGACCGGCGCGGAGCCCGTGCGCCTGCCGATCCCTGGTTTGGACCAGTCTCATGTCCATGTGCTGCGCTCGCTCGCCGACAGCCGCGCGATCATCGCGTCAGCAGACGGCGCACGCCGCGCGATCGTGATCGGCGCCAGCTTCATCGGGCTCGAGGCCGCGGCGTCGCTGCGCGCCAGGAATATCGAGGTTCACGTCGTTGGCCTCGAGCAGCGGCCGATGGAACGCGTGCTCGGGCCACAGCTGGGGGATTTCGTGCGCAGCCTTCATGAGGAGCACGGCGTCATCTTTCACCTCGGCGATACCGTCACCGCGATCGATGGCAAGCGCGCGACGCTCAAGAGCGGTGGCGTGCTCGAGGCTGACGTCGCGGTCGTTGGCGTCGGCGTGCGGCCGCGCCTGGCGCTGGCCGAAAAATGCGGGCTTGCGATCGATCGCGGCGTCAAGGTGAATGCGTATCTCGAAACCAGCATCCCCGGCATCTACGCGGCGGGTGACATTGCGCGCTGGCCGGACCCGCATTCCGGCCAGGCCATTCGCGTCGAGCACTGGGTGGTGGCGGAGCGCCAGGGCCAGACCGCCGCGCGCAACATGCTGGGACAGCGCGAGGTCTTCGACGCCGTGCCGTTCTTCTGGAGCCAGCATTACGACGTGCCGATCAACTATGTCGGGCACGCCGAGACGTGGGATGAAATCGCGGTCGACGGCGATATCGCCGCCAAGGATTGCCTGCTTCGATACAAGAGCCGCGGGCGCGTGCTGGCGGTCGCCTCGATCTATCGCGACGTCGCAAGCCTGGAGGCGGAGCTGGCGATGGAGCGGGTGACGGCCTGATGCTCGCCGCGTGACCGCGGGGCTTTGTCCCGTGGCGGCAATGGTCTAGTCTGGTGTCATGCTCACCGAGACCTCCAGCTACGATCAGCTTTGTCGCGATTTCCGCTGGGATATCCCGGCGCATTTCAACATCGCGACCGCCTGTTGCGATCGTTATGCCGATGGCTCCAAGCGGCTGGCGCTGATCTATGTCGATGAGGACGGGAGCCACATGCGCACCTCGTTCGACGAGATGCGCGCATTCTCGTGCCGCTTCGCCAACGTACTGAAGGCCAATGGCCTCGCGCGCGGCGACCGCGTCGCGGTGTTCCTGTCGCAATCCCTTGAATTGCCGATCACCCACCTCGCCGCGTTTCGTGCCGGCCTGGTGTCGGTGCCGCTGTTCACGCTGTTCGGCGAGGATGCGCTGCAATTCCGGCTGGCGAATTCCGGCGCCAAGGCCGTCGTGACCGACGAAGGCGGTTTCGAGAAATTATTGAAGATCCGCGACCGGCTGCCCGAGTTGAAGACGGTCTACCTCACCGGCGGCGCTGCCCGAGGAGCGACATCGTTCTGGTCGTCGATCGAGAACGCCTCGGACCGGTTTGAAACGGTCGACAGCCTGGCCGACGATCCCGCCATCATCATCTACACCTCCGGCACCACCGGAAACCCGAAGGGCGCGCTGCACGCCCATCGCGCGCTGCTCGGCCATCTCCCCAACATCGAGATGGTGCATGACTTCATGCCCAAGCCTGATGACGTGATGTGGACGCCGGCTGACTGGGCCTGGATCGGCGGCCTGTTCGACGCGCTGTTTCCGGCCTGGTATTTCGGCGTCCCGGTGGTGGGCCATCGCGCCAGGAAGTTCGATCCGCAGGCGGCGATGCAGTTGATGGCGGATCATGCCGTACGCAACATCTTCCTGCCGCCGACCGCGCTGAAGCTGATGCGCCAGGCTGATGTCAAGCATGCCGGCGTCAGGCTGCGCAGCATGCTGTCGGGTGGCGAGTCGCTCGGCGCCGAACTCCTGGACTGGGTGCGCTCGACCTTCGGCATCGAGGTGCACGAGGTCTATGGCCAGACCGAGTGCAATCTCGTGGTCGGCAACAATTCAAAACTGTTTCCGATCCGGCCCGGCTCGATGGGCAAGGCGACGCCGGGCTTTGACGTCCGCATCGTCAACGACAAGGGCGAGGAATTGCCGCGGGGGGAGCGCGGCATCATCGCCGTGCGTCAGCCCAATCCTTGCACCATGATCGAATACTGGCGCAACCCGGACGCGACGGTGACGAAATATGCCGGCGCGTTCCTGCTCACCGGCGATCTCGGCCACCAGGATGAGGACGGCTATTTCTGGTATGTGAGCCGCGAGGATGACGTCATCACCAGCGCCGGCTATCGCATCGGCCCCACCGAGATCGAGGACACGCTGCTGAAGCATCCGGCGGTGGCGCTGTCGGCGGTGGTCGGCATTCCCGATCCGATCCGCACCGAGGCGGTCAAGGCCTGGATCGTGCTGCGGCCCGGCTTCGCGCCGAGCGAAGATCTGGCGCGCGAGATCCAGGATTTCGTCAAGGTCAAGCTCGCGGCGCACGAATATCCGCGCCAGGTGGAATTCGCCGAGAGCCTGCCGATGACCGCGACCGGCAAGGTGCTGCGGCGGGAGTTGCGGAGCAGGGGGTAGGAGCGACAACGCTTGCTACCAGATCTCATCATCCATCGCTGTCATCGTCCGCCACCGGGTCGCGCGACTGCGCGCCCGATGACAGGCTCCGGCGGACGATCCAGTACTCTGCGGCCTTTCGGGTATCCAACAGAGGCCGGTGATTACTGGATGCCCGCCTTCGCGGGCATGACATATAGTATGTGGTGTCCTCCCAGCGACCATGGCACAGCAAAGCTTGACCCAGATCAACGCGCCGCTGCTGTGGCCCTGCACCATTGCTCAAACAGACAGGGGGGAACGCCGATGACATCCGTCTCCGGCAAGGTCGATCCGGTGGTACGCCGCATCACCACCGCCGATATCGCCGAAGCACTCGGGCAGGGTCTGCGCGATTTCCAGGCGCTGCCGCTTTATGGGCTTGCGTTCGGTGCGCTCTATGCCTTTGGCGGCATCATCATCGTGCTCAGTCTCACCAGGTTCGGTCTGGTGTATCTGACCTATCCGCTCGCGGCCGGTTTTGCGCTGATCGGGCCGTTCGTGGCCATCGGCCTCTACGAGGTCAGCCGCCGTCGTGAGACAGGCCAGCCGATCTCCCTTGCCGCCATCTGGTCGACGGTGCGGTCGCGCAGCGAAATTGGCTGGATGGCCTTCGTCACCTTGTTCTTCTTCGTGATCTGGATGTACCAGGTGCGGTTGTTGATCGCGCTGCTGCTCGGGCTCCACGCGTCGTTTTCGAGCATCCGGGAATTCATCAACGTGGTGCTCACTACGAATGACGGCCTGTTGTTCCTCGTGATCGGCAATCTCGACGGCGCGGCGCTGTCCCTGATCCTGTTCTCGCTGACCGTGATCTCGTTTCCGCTTTTGCTCGACCGCGACGTCGATTTCGTCACGGCCATGGTGACGAGCGTCCGCGCCGTGGTGATGAGCCCGGTCCCGATGATCGGCTGGGCCGCGGTCATCGTGGTCCTGCTGATCGTCTCGTCGATCCCCTATTTCCTCGGGCTGATCGTGACCTTGCCGGTGCTTGGCCATGCGACCTGGCATCTCTATCGCCGCGTTGTTGTGCCGGTGGCCTGATTGTCGTTCCGGGGCGCGCGGAGCGTGAACCCGGAACCTCGCAAACTCATCTCGGGATTCCCCGATGTGCAATTGCACATCTGAGGTTCGCGCCTGCGCGCGGCCCGGAATGACGATGTCCTACGGCGTCGCAATCCCCATTTCCCTCAATGCCGCCAGCATCCGCTGCGGCGGTGCCATCTTCACCGCCAGCGGATTACCGGTCTCGAGCAGGCTCTTCAGGCTGGAGAGGATCGCCGGCCAGCCCTGCCGGCCGCCGGACAGGATGTCGTCGCTGAGCGTGCGGTCATGCGCCTCGATCATGGTGAGCCGCACCGCGTCGCCGGCCTGCTCGATCTCATAGGTCACAAGGGTGGGGCCGAGCTTCTCGACCAGGCCCGGCCAGTTGACGTTCCAGGTGACCGTGAGCTTTCGCGGCGGATCGCACGCGACCACCTCGCCATCGATATGCAGGGAGCCGTCGGGCGCGCGGACGATGAAGGCGCCGCCGGCCTTCAACTCCGCCTCCACTGCAAAGCCGAAGAAATATTGTCGGCTGAACTCGGCCGATGTCAGCGCCTGCCAGACTTTTTCCGGCGTCGATGCGATGTAGATCGTGTAGACGGTTGCCGGCGTGAAGCTGTCGACGTCGATCATTGTCCTCAGCCTTCGTGCTTGATGGCGGCGCGGGGGATTTCAAGCGGCTGCCCGGTTTCGAGCATGGTCTTGAGGCTGGACAGGATGGCCGGCCATCCCTTCGAAATCGCCGGCAGCATCTTGCCGCCTTCCGCGAAGCCCGCATGGGTCAAGGTCAGCTTGACGAGCTTACCATAGGGCTCGAGTTCGAATGTCGCGAGCGCGGGCAGGTCGTTGCGGTAGGTGTCGGACAGATTGACGAAGGTATAGGCCAGCCGTTTCGGCGGGTCGTATTCGACGACCTTGCCGGCGTCGGAGATGCTGCCGTCGCCATGCACCATCTCGAAGCTCGAGCCGACCTTCCAGTCGGAACGCAGCCGTACGCCGAACCAGTAGCGTTGGGTGAAATCGCTGTTCGTCAAGGCGTCCCAGAGCTTCTCGGCTGTGGTCTCGATGTAGATGACATAGACGAATTCCGGCTTACTCATCGCGCTTCTCCAATTGTCGTTTCAATTCGCCGAGTGCTGCAAGCTTCCCGCGTTCGAATTTCCTGATCCAGCGTTCGCCGATCTGATGGATCGGCACCGGGTTGAGATAGTGCAGCTTCTCGCGGCCCTGTCGGATCGTGGTGACCAGGTTGGCCTGTTCCAGAATCGCAAGGTGCTTGGTCACGGCCTGCCGCGTCATGGCGAGGCCGTCGCAGAGTTCGTTCAGCGTCTGTCCGTTGCGGGCGTGAAGCCTGTCCAAGAGCGACCGTCGCGATGCGTCCGCCAGCGCTTTGAAGACCTCATCCATGGGTTTGATAATAGGCAACCAAATGGTTGCATGTCAAGCGTGTGCTTTCCCAAATCAAAGGGGGGCGTGCTATCGTCGTAACCAGCCAACGAAGATTGGTCTTGAACGGCGGGTGGACAGCATGGGCGCGCACGTCAGAGTTGTAATTTGTTTCTCCCTGTCATTATTCGCGTGCGGCGGCGCTTTCGGCCAGAGCCAGGTGATCGGCGCCCCGCCCGAAGCCTCCAACATGAAGCTGGTCGGTTATAATGACCTGCAGGCGCGTAGCGCCTATCAGCCGACAATCCATCACCAGAGCGACCGCTACATCGCCTATATCGGCCACCACGGCGGCACCGACGATGTTCCGGCCCCGGTCAATCCCTTGACCGGCAAGGCCGAGCCCAACGGCACCTCGATCGTCGATGTGACCGATCCTGCGCACCCCGTTTATCTGCGGCACATTCCCGGGCAGGAGGGGAAGTATGAGGGCGGCGGCGGGCAGATGGTGCGCGTCTGCGACGGCAAGGCCTTGCCGAAGGGCGATCCAAGCGCGGTCTATCTGCTGCGCACCTTCGGCGGCGAGGCGCATGAGATCTGGAATGTCGCCGATCCCGCC
>Ga0307507_10005194_pt1 | contig 21755 bp, 15 predicted proteins | sample 7_EM_MG_FD_207223 | JGI IMG/M metagenome (GOLD analysis project Ga0307507, IMG submission 207223) | Populus trichocarpa ectomycorrhiza microbial communities from riparian zone in the Pacific Northwest, United States - 7_EM | ecosystem: Host-associated > Plants > Roots > Unclassified | place... | reverse complement strand
TACAACTTCCAGAGTTCCTGAAGACTAAAAAAATAGTACTTTACTAGTCAGCCAGTGCGCTGCCGTGGGGAAAAGTCCAGTGAATCATCGTAGTGCTGACCCAGTAAAAACCTCATTTAATTTTTTTAAAAGAAAAAATTATTTAAAACAAAGTTGATTTAAATTTTTTTTATTTTAAAAAATATTGAAACTACACCGAACTAAACATGGGCTTGACAATATTTTTTTTAGATCTAATTCACTTAGATATTGTTGATTTAAAATTTATGCAAACTAGAGGTGAAAAAAAGTATTATATTACTTTTATATGTATAATTGCACAAGATATTGGTATACATATTTGTTTAAAAGCAAAGATAAAATTCTTGAAATATTTAAATATTATAAAAATAAAGTTGAAAATCAATTTGGTAAGAAAATAAAGACAATAAAAAGTGATAGAGATGAAGAATATAAAATACTTTTTAGTAAATTATGTTTGCAAAATAGTAATATCCACAAAATTACTGCTTCTTATTTACCTCAACAAAATGACATTGCGGAATGTAAAAACTGAACATTAAAAGAAATAATGAATGTTATGTTTATAAGTTCAGGAGTACCTTAGAACTTGTAGGGATGATTTTAATTGTCAATTATATGCTTAACAACCCTATAAAAAGCTAGAGAAAACATTATATGAATTGTAGAAAGCTAGATGACCTTCCTATAAATACCTTAGATTCTAGGGGTGCCTTGCAAAGTTGGTAGTACCTAATCCCAAAAATGTCAAGATGAGACCTAAAACTATAGATTTTGTTTTTATTGAATATGTTTACAATAGTAGTGCATATCAATTTCTTATATATAAGTCAAGTATTGAGAATATTCATTTTAATACTATTATAGAATCAAGGAATGTTATATTCTTTGAAAATGTGTTTTCATTTAAAAAAATACAAGAAAATCATTTACTTAAAAAAATGATTGAGGCTAGCTTAAGCAGTCATCGTTAATCGAAAGATGATGAAGTTGAGCTTATAAGAAGTAAAAGAACAAAAATAATCAAAATATTTGGTCATCATTTTCTAACATACTTCTTAGAAAATGAACCTCAAACTTACTATAGAGAAATGTCCTGTTTGGAAACTTTCTATTGGAAAAAGATACTTTGATGCGAACCTTGTGATCACGTAGTCACACAACCCACAATCAAGATTGAGATCTGATCCCGGAAAGCTGAAAAAGATCTGATAGGAGTGTGATATAATGAAAACCTGTTCCAAGGCACCAACACTATTGAAATGAAGTAGAATGACGCCACGAAACCAGTTAATCTTCAATAAGTCAGATTCAATTCATTCAAGAATTGAAGAATGCAAGAATCACTCTCACACGTTAAAACTGAAAAATTTAGAAGTAATATTCATCAATGGTTGCCGAAATTTAGGTTACATGTGTTTAAATAGTTCTTAAAAATTAACCCTAATGGATCTACCATTGTGGGTTGAATTGACCCACATACAAAATTGACCCAAAAACCCTAAACTAAAAGGCACATAATATGATCCAAACAAGTCTTGGATCCTAACTCAAAACAAAATTTAAACTAAGCTCAAACATGAAAGAAAATAATAAAAATAATTAATTTGTCATTAAATAATATCAGCCCTTCTTTTCTTATGTAGCTAAGATGAATAAGGAATCCTTATAAAAAAGGATTCTAGAACATTAATGAATCGTTGTCACTCTTGAAAAATATGTTTAAGCTCATTAAAGATTCTTGTGGAACTAGAAAATTTCCAAAACAAGTTGTCACATCTTTTTAGAAAAAGGATCTTTGCCAAATAGAAAGTTCACATGTCAAAAGAAAGTAAATAATAAAATTCATACAGGCTATTCTGACCTATATCGCAAGTCCTTTCCAAACTCCGATTCATCTGAAACTTTACCCTAAATATAGAAAAATACCTCTAGAATCTTAAAGTTTCACCTCGATCCAACAATTGAATTCGGCGTTATGCTAAATAGCGTAAAATTAGATGGTAGAAAATTTTACGTCAAAATCCAAATCTGACCTTGCTTGGGTCGTATTATAAGGCTGAACGATATCACAGTTAGTAGTGAAATAAAATCTATTATGAACAATCATACATGAGAAATAATGAATCTTCCACTTGGAAGTAAGTCATTAGACTATAAGTGGATCTTCAAAATGAAGATAAAAACTAATGACACTATTAACAAATACAAATAAGATTTGTGGTTTAATAATTCAAGCAATAAGAAGATGTGGAGTATTTTAACTCATATTCGTCTATGTCAAGAATAACTTTTATATGAATGTTGATAGTCATGACCTCTTTTAACAAGCTTAAGATACATCAAATAGATGTAAGATCAACTTTATTAAATGGTAACCTTAATAAAAAAAAATTACATGGAACAACTTGAAGGGTTTGTTGTTAATGAATAATAACTAAAAGTTTGTGAGTTTGTCAAATCATTATATGGTTTGAAAAATACATCTAACGAATGGCATGAAAAATTCAAAAAGATCATGTTATCAAATAAGTTTAAAATCAATAAAGTTGATAAATGTATTTATGTGAAAAACATATATAAATGTTATGTTATTGTATGTTTTTATGTGAATGATATGCTTATTTTGGACAATAATAATTGTATGATCAAGTGTACTACGAAAATATGAACCAATAAGATTGTCATGAAATAATTAAGTGTTGTAGATGTCATATTGGGAACAAAAATTACCAAGAAGCTTAATGAATTGGTATTGTACCAATCACTTTATTGAGATAGTTCTAGATAAATTTTGTAAAGGTAACAATAGTAATATGAAAACACCAATGGACATGAGTGTATATAAGTCTAAAAATTAAAGGTAAGGAAATAAACCGGTTGCAATATTCTTGAATAATTAGGAGCTGGATGTACGTTAGAAACTAAACAGTACCTGATATTGCATACTCGTTTAGCAAACTAAGTAGATTTACTAGTAATCTGAGTATGGATCATTAGAAAGCAATAAATAGGGTACTCAAATATTTAAGGTACACCTTGGATTATGAATTACATTATATTGATTACTCAACGATACTTGAAGGATATAGTGATGCAAATTGGATATTCAATACTAAAAATTAAAATCCACTAATGGATATGTCTTCACATATAATGGATCAACTATATCATGAAAATATTTTAAGCAAATGTGTATTACAAGATCGTTTATGAAATCAAAGTTTATTACTCTTAATAAAGCTGGAGAGAAAGACGAGTGACTTTGAAATTTCTTAGAGGATATTTCATGTTGGCTAAAACTAGTGCCAATAATTTATATCTATTGGGATCGTCAGCCTATAATTTGAAGGGCATAAAGTAGTGTGTATAATAGTAAGTTTAAACATATACGTCATAGATATAATATCATCAAACACTTATTCTCAAACAGAATTATTTTCATTGACTATGTAAAGTTAGAGAAAAACATCATGGACCTACTAACCAAATGTTAGTTGAGAGCGTTTATATATAATTCATCAAGGATAATGGGCTTAAAGCCTTTAAAAATAAAAGAGTGTATTGATAATAATTATACCTAGTTGACTAGAGATCTTAAGATCTATGTTCAAATAAAAAACTAAGTCATATAACATTTTCAATATCATTCAAAAATTATGATTTCCTACTTATTCATATAATGAAAGAAGATGCTAGTTGTAATGTCATAAAGGGTGAGTTATGTTCTTAATAATTTTCATATCTTAGTATATCAAGTAGAGTATCGTATAATATTTTTATTGGAAACTCACCTATATGAGTGAGAAATATGATTGTTTTTTAGAGTTTCAAAAAAGACTGAATTCACTAAAGCACTCATGAATTTAGAAGATGTTCATGGCCAAAATAAACATAATAGTGAGAATCAAATGAAATCTCTAGGTAGACAACTATGTGAATATTATTATATTGGTTTACATAAAAGGCTGATAGTTTAAGACATCGCGTTCACTATTTAGCTGAGTAGATCCGATAGTATGTCAATAAGAAAGATTCAAAGCTAAAAGCTACTTATCTTGATGTAATGACCCACTAAATCAGTATCTTATAGATCTTTGAGTCTTTTATATTGGTCAAATAATTTTCATTCATGTGAGGGATTGTTGGAAATTTTTTTTTAAAACATGGTTAATAGGCACATTTGAGATCAAATTATAAGTGGAGACCACTTACTTTTGGGTATAATTTTTTTTTAGGATTTATTCTCCAAAATAAACTCTTTAACATGAAAAATTAACATAATTAAAATAAATAATGAGTGAATGAGAAATTGATATAAAAAAAACCCTTAGTTGAAATGCTTTTATGAAACCTAAAAACTCTATCTCACAAGGAAAAGAAACAAGATTTTCTTGTTATTTATATAATGGAAAGTTGAAAAATTGAAATTGAGCCTAAAAAACACTCAAGCTTTTAGAGAGAGAATGACCTAAGTAAAATGGGCCTTGGGCTTTTTTCAGCTTCAGCATGCCTCTAAAGCACTGTAACAACCTAATTTTTTCATGGTCAAAATTGATGGTAATTTTTTTTGAAAGCTGGTATGTTCTCAATGCTTCTCGCAATAACGTCCCGAGAATTTATAATTAGGTTTCAAACATGACATAATACTTAAATGATTGTGTAACTCAATACTTCCATATACATGAGAACACTTAATACACATACCACATAACATTATATTTACATGTACACAAGTTTACATTACATCATATTAACATTAACATAAGTTCATATCCCTAATCTAATATTGTTATTATTGCGAGTTTATACAAAAGTGTCAAACGACAACTATACAACTAGTACATTCGTTCCTACCAAATACATAACATTTAAAACATGTGAATATATAGTTTTTTCCAAAATATATGGACCCATAGAATAGGGTTTCTTAAGTACCTTATTGGTGTGATGTTCCTGTTACAATACAAAGATAGAGACAAAAATTATAAATAATTTATACATAATAGTAGGTAACCACGGAATATTAACATCACTTTTTGTTCATAATCTAGAAGAATATAATCGTTTCATTACTTTTTATATATGTAATGCATTCTTTATCATCTTATCAACTACTGTAGATAATTACAATATTCAAACTCGGACATAGATCTTTTATAAAACATACATTTTGGAAAATTAGCATTTTGCTAGAAGGGGGTGGAAGTTACCTATTTGTTCTTCTTGTGGAATGCCCTCGTCCAGTTGAAGGTTTAATCCTGATCGTACCACTTGACATATCAAATGGTCATAATCAGCATACTCGTATTAAGCAACCATATAACCATCATTATACATATTCCAAGAATACACATGTTCATATTCAAGTGTTCCACACATTATACAATCATACAACGAACATCATCATATCACTGCACTTCTTTTTATTTTAAGTGTGGCCACTCGCAATGTCCTAACATTTAATTCTTGAGTTTCGTAGTGACTTAGGTTAGATCGACGACGAAGTCATCACAAGCATTAAATCATTTCTAATATGGAGTTCATCAGCAAACTAAGTTGCCTCTGTCACAGAAAGTCGTTAGTGAAAATTGGGTCACTAGTGACACATAATTCGTCAACGAAAATTGGGTCGCTAGTGACACATAAATCATCAGCAAAAACTTCTTTCACGGTTGACACCTGGAATCTTCAGCAAATACGTTCATTGTCAATTCAAAAATCATCAATGAAAATTAAGTCGCTGCCAACTCAGAAATCATCAGGAAACTGTTTCCTTGACTGATGCTTGGATTCGTCAGCACAGACTCTCTATAAAGATCTCGACCATCCATTTACATGGCTCAGTTCGGGCTTCGTGCTGGGTATAAGCCTGGGTTTGGGTTTAATTTAAAAATAATATTTTGTGCTAAAAATAATTATTTTTTTCCAACCTGTTTTTGAGCTTGAATTTGGGTTTATAATTATTTGTTCCACAAAGAATTACCTTTATCGGCCTATGAATAAAGAGTCTAAATAATTTCTTCAACCTGAACAATTTATAAGCAGTTTTTATTCAAACAAAATGTTAGATCTAAAGCCAAGATTATTAGGTCTGATTTTGATTTATGACTGGTAATCGAGGCTGATAATGGTAAAAAATAATTTTGGTAATTACTAGAATTAATTTTTTATCAGTTTTGGTTTCAAAACCTTCTATAAACAAGAAACTGAAAAAAGAGTGTTTTTGTATATTTAAGAAGAGTGTTTCTGTAGAGTTTTTTTAGATTTTACAAACTCCTTTTCACATCTATTTTTCCAACATATTCTCTTTTGTTCTAAGCCATGTTTTTCTTCCTTGTTTTTCTCTCAATCTAGAGCTTAAATTCAGTTTTTATGGAGAATATTTTGAGTTATATTTTTTTTAGTTTATGTACCTTATCTAAAAATACATATATGCAATGTGATAGTGTTTGCATACATTCTATTTGCATCATGTAAGGGAACAATAAAGTTTCAAGGATAATTAAATGATTTTTAACAATAAGTTTTTTTAGCTTAATTATATTATAAGTGCTTCAATAAGTAAATACTCTACATTAGTTTTGTTTAAGTATAATTTCAATATAAACATACTAAAATTGTGTTTCAATCTATTATGCAAGTTTCTATATTTACTTAGCATGTATATTAGAATTTTAGTTTTGATTGCAAGTTTGCTTTAAAAATACTATAAACTAAATATTTTTTAACATTATTTTTGGATTAAACTTCTATCATCAAAACTTCTTCGTATCTGTTTTTCTTCTTCTAGTAACTATATCATGTCAAATTTTTTGATTTGTTTTTACATAAAAGATGTTTTTTTTCCTCAAATAAATATTAATTTTTTTTATTAACGTGGGTTTCCGAGCCAGCTTGCGTGCACTTTGACTTATCTCACGGGCCTTGAAGTTAGCGATCATGTAAGCCTCCAGTCGCCCCGAGAGGACTCGAACTCGTGATAATTGGAGAGCAAACTCAAGACCTGACCAGTTAAGCTACCCCTCATGGTTAATAAATATTAATTTCATTATTAGGCTATGTACAAAAGACATATAAGTGTTAGAAAGAAAACGATAAAAATTAATAAGTGAGGCTCATGATTTAATAAAAATATTGTCTTGTAAATATATTTTCTTCTCTTGAAAAATTTAAGTTATTTTTTACTTTAAATTTATTTTTTCACCATAAAATATTTCATTCACCAATTTTGTTCTTAAAGTTAGTGAAAGATGAGAAAAATACTTGATGAAAAACAAACACTGTTAAATTAAATTTACTGTTGCAATTAAGTGTAAGGCTTAATTTAATTATATGGCTACAGTACCAAAAACCACTCACATCCGTAATCTGTGTGAGCAGCCCAAATCACAACAAAGCCCAGCCCATAATTAAAGAACGAAACTCGGACTCACTCGCTCCACTCTAAAATCCATCTCCTTCCTCGTTCTCAATTTTCCCCATCATCTCCTCCATATTTCAATCAGCACAGCAGGCGAAAAGAATAAAATAAAAGGAAAAAGAAAAAAAACCCTAAAAATAAAGAGCGGCACACACAGATAATCCGTCCATTTATCACTCGTGAGATTGAATGATAATAAAAGCAAACACATCAGTAGTAGTTATTGACTTGACAGTGATCAAATTGTTGGACAATGGGAGCAAGCCGCAAGTTACAAGGCGAGATCGATCGTGTTCTAAAGAAAGTTCAAGAAGGCGTCGACGTTTTTGACAGTATCTGGAACAAGGTCACTAACTTACTCTCCCTTCTCCATCGCTATCTCTCTTAAATATTTTTTGTTTGATTTTCATATTTTTTAGCTGCCAAGAAGTAACGAATTTAGAGTCTAAAAACCAATTTGAGAAGTATTGTTTCAGTGTGCTTTCTTTTTCTTTTTTAGATGTGTTTGGTTGCTGAGAAAACGAAGGAAAGTGAGTTTTGGCGGAATTTCATTTTGTTTTCTCTTTTGTTAAACGTATAATGAATTGTTATTTTGTGCGGATGGATTTTTAACGGTTAGTTTGTTAATGCTGTGATTTCATTGATTGTGTGGGTTATTTTTGTTTCAGTTATTATTATTTTTTTTAATAATAAGTTAAAATAAAAAAACTAATTCTGTATTTCGTTTTTTGGTATTGTTATTTGATTTTTATTCTGTGTTTGTTGTCGAAAAAATGGTAAGCTTCTCTGTATATTTTTGTTTTTGTTATTTTGTTTTCTTGGTTTACAAATGGATTTATTGATGCGATGTAGTGATGATATATAACGTTTACTCTCTGCTTAATTGAGTTTTCTTGCACCTTTTGTTTTATTTTATTTTGTAGTATTTTGTTTGTTTGTTTTTCCCTCTCTAATTTGGTTGTTTATGAATGGGTTATTGCTGTTTGTAGGTTTATGATACGGACAACGTGAATCAAAAAGAAAAGTTTGAGGCAGACTTGAAGAAGGAAATCAAGAAACTGCAGAGATACAGGGACCAGATCAAAACATGGATTCAATCCAGTGAAATAAAGGATAAGAAGGTCACCCCTCTTCATTTTTTTTTTCTGGTTACTGTGCTTGAATCATTTCAGCCTTGCAGATTTGAGTTCCTATTATGAATTCTAGTTGCTAAAACAAGAAAAGTTACCCAGCCTTTTAGTTTGCTCTTAATCAATTATTTAATCCAAGTTTAGATATCAAAAAGTATGTAAGTTTGGGTTATTTTGAGTCATCAAGTTGGTTATAGATGAAGGGACACTTTTTATTTATTTGATTGGTTTACATTTTTGAATAAATCAATTCAATGCAGCTAAGCCTGGATGGCTACATGTATCTACCTTGTCTATTTAGTTACATTTTGTGCTAAACTTTCTGCTAGCTGTTATGAGATTATGTTCTTTATTACTTTAGTCATATGCCATGTTTGGTTTATCGCACCCCACCCCTCTCTAGGCTTTAATCATTTTACAACTGGTCTGTCCAAATTATCTTAAACCATCTTCATGTTCATTCAGCTTTTCCTGAATAGATGTAACCTTCACCTTCCAGCACATGTGTTCGCTTCTTATCTGGTTATTTTTTGTGTTATCATGCACCACTCTTATCTAAAGCTTTGAGGATATTTGATAGTGCAGTCATTTTCCATGATAAAATGGTTATTCATTTCTGTGACGCGTCGTGGCATTTTCTTCCTTATTATGTATATTTGACACTGTTGTTGAAGCTGAGGTTGATCTTGCTTTCTTTTGAATCATGTTGTAGGTTAGCGCATCTTACGAGCAGGCTCTGGTGGATGCTCGCAAGACTATCGAGAAAGAAATGGAAAGATTTAAGATCTGCGAAAAGGAAACTAAGACAAAAGCATTTTCCAAAGAAGGGCTGGGCCAGCAACCCAAAACTGTAAGCATTGCATACTAACACTGCCTTGTTTTATGCCGGACCTTGAATCGAATCGGTCAAATGGGTAGTAAATTTGAGGCTGAGTAAACCATCAGATTGGTACCTTGGGAGCAATTGATGTGGTTACTTGGAACCACATTACTCTGTGAGGCAATCCCTTCTTAGGGTGATGTAATGTGCCATGACTGCTAGTACTTTCTCAATCTGATGAAGCCTGTTAAAGGGTTTCTAATTCACCTCTATTATCTGGCTTACATATTTGGTGCTTTTTATTGTTTGTTTTGTGCTTAAATATGTTTTTCTTTCCCACTTCAGTGTTTACATGTGCAGACTTGCAGAAGTAGCTCAATTTAAAAGTTTTTGAGCTATTAGTGGACATCATTGACAGCATAGATTTGAGGTCTTCGTTAAATGAATTTTCTTATTCATTTTTTGCTCTTTGTGGTTTTTTTTGGAGGAATGCTAATTAGTTGTCTTTTGGATTTGAGGCCTTGTTGTTGTTGTTGCTGCTGCTGCTGCTGTTAGTGTTCATCATTGGACTTGATTCCATCTCCCTGTAATTAGAAGTTTTATTTCCAATCTTAAAATTGTCTTTTGGGTTTTGTATGTGTTCCATGTCTTTAATCTTTATAAGTTCACAAAAACTATTATTAAAAAGTAAAATAGTTCTTTTTTCCAAGATGTCATAGCTTTTGCAATCAGAATCGCTTAGTATGCTTATCTTTTTTATTATTAGGATCCAAAGGAGAAGGCTAAATCAGAGACAAGGGATTGGTTGAATAATGTGGTATGTAAGTAAGCTGTTTGATTTGCTTTCTTCTTATCTTTATTTCTGAAAGTGTATATAAAATAAAACAATTCTGACTTTTCAAATTTCATTTCTTTGAGCTGGTATTATAAAATCTTTCATTATGACTTGTAATTGACCTGCCCCTCTCTGGTCCTACTGCATGTGGCATGTGCAGCCAGTTGATTTTGCTTGCTAATTAATGTCCAAAGCTTTATACTTATCCCAGAAAAAAATCAATGATATAGACGAACTATTGAAGTTATAAATGGTTTATGGCTTAGAGATCTGTGATCTGCCTGATAGCATTTAAAATAGTAAAGCTTTTCCCTTCGAGATAATTCCTTATTCAATACTAAAACATTTTTTTCCTTTTGTTTTGCCAACTATGTTTATAAACTTTTAATTGTCTTAAACTCGTCCAAAATGAATGCCTGCAAGTCACATGAGAACCTCGTCATTCATACCGAATCTGAAACTTTGTATCTTGAGAACAAGAACTGGACCAATTTTCAAGCAATTAAAATTACTCCATTATATGTCAATTTGGTCTGGAAAATGTGGTTTGAAATGAATAAAACTTATTTTTAGTTTGACATCATCGAGTCTTAAATTGAAGTCCTTTTCTGTTTTATGAATTCTTATTTCATTAGTGGTGTTTTAACTTGTTCTTCCTTGAATAGGTTGGGGAACTGGAATCTCAGATTGATAGCTTTGAAGCTGAGATTGAGGGGCTTACTGTTAAGAAAGGAAAGACAAGGCCACCCAGACTGGTAGGACAGAAAAGGAAAATGTAGTTTTTAGAATTTATATATTCTTCCTGTTATAATTTTTTTTTTCTTCCTTTTGTTTGACAGACACATTTAGAGGCATCCATTACACGGCACAAGCTTCATATAAAGAAGTTAGAGTTGATCCTGAGGCTACTAGACAACGATGAGTTGAGTCCTGAGCAGGTTAATGATGTTAAAGACTTCCTGGATGACTATGTGGAACGTAATCAGGTTTGTGTTTTTTAACCTTTTCTAACAGCACACAAATTTTTTATCATGCTTATTGTAAGAGGCATCATGCATTCTCTTGTGGATTTTCCCATGTTAAACTGTATATTTTCACTTCACTTCAACATTCTTGATGGGACATCACATTAATATTCTTTCTTTTTATGTCACTTCAATTCTCTTTTTATATGTTATCTTTTTTGTAGGAAGATTTTGATGATTTTAGTGATGTTGATGATCTTTACAACTCATTACCATTAGACAAGGTTGAATCTCTTGAAGACCTGGTTACAATTGGTCCTCCTGGTCTTGTGAAGGTAAACTTTAATGGGTGGCAGCCTGTGCTTCTAACTACTTTGCCATTTTAGAGATGGGAATGCAGTCATCTTTTGGATGTGTGGTTGTGCTTGTTTTCTCTTTCTCTTCTAACATTCAATGGAAGAATAATCTCAGCTTTTTTCAAAATGTTTTGTTAACACATTTTTTTTTTCCGTTATTTTTTTGGTGTTGGTTGGTGGGTGGGTAGGGGTGTTTCTTTTACTCAGTTTTGTAATAAATTTCTTTTTTCCTCTGCAGGGTGCCCCCGTTCACAGCTTAAAGACTTCCTTGGTGACATCTGCTCCTCAAATGCCTGTATGTCTATACTCTATCTAGGATTGTTATCCTATTATATCTTTAGCTTTGAATTATGAAGGATCTCAAGATACATTAGTGGTTTTGATTAAGCCTTCCTTTTACCTATTTATTATTAGAGAGGTTGTGTTCTTCTTCTTGTGTTGATGTAGCAAGCTGCAAGGCCTGAATCAGATGTACCTTGGTGATTCAGTGACATGCATGGGCCAATGGATATTTGTTTGGCTTTAATTAGTTGCCAAGGGAGTTTTCATTATATTTTGCCTTAAGATTTAGTTGGACCTGTGATACTAGGGCTTGTGACTATGACACGTTCGATTCCTTCTTTATTTTGAAGGGAAGAAAGAAATGTGAAAGTTATATGTAATGTACATTGCTTTTGCTTTTGGCTCTTCTAACCCTTTTATTTGACATAATATAGCTGGAGGTTTATATTTCTTGGGTTTAATAATGTTTTATATTAGTTTGTTTGGTGTAGGCTGTTATTAACTGTGTTAAACTCTGGATTAATGGCAAATAGTTGCTTTTTTCTTTCAGAATAACTTACATTTGCTTTATCTTGGGTCTATATATACCATATATTCACACTAGCTAATTGTTATTACGTTCTCCACTTTTTATAGTTGATTTTAAGCCATACTTGGATTGAATAGCTTATTCAGTGTCTAGAGAAGTGTTCTGGAATCACAACTTTTTCTCATGTTGTGTATCACTGGTATTTTATTTTCATTTATATCTTAGAAAACCAGAACTTTACCACTTCTACTATCTGCACTTATTAATTCCCTAATTCCATTTCAATTTTGTGCTTTGTCCTAACATTGTTGCTATGTCTATGGAATGAAAATTCTTTTTCAGGCCACTGTTGCTTCTACTCATCATGAGGGTGCTGTTGTTCAAGATCAAGCCGATGATACTACTTCACAGGATAGTAATTCTGATATTGTTGCAAGAACTCCTCCTGCCAAAAGTAGCATGGTTGGTTCTTCTGCTGCAGCAACACCAACTGGGAACCATGCACCTATTTCTGTGAATGTTCAGGCTCAAACATTGCATGATTTGTCAGCAGCTTCACCAACTCTTCCTGGTTCAACTTCTGTTCGAGGTGTCTTGGAAAATGCAGCTCCTTCTAATCCTTCTTCTCCCGCAACACTTGGCAATTCTATGAAGGAGGAAGAAATTGCAGGCTTCCCTGGCCGTAGATCATCACCTTCTCTTGCTGATGCTGGATTAGCAAGGGGCATTGGTAGAGGTGGCCTCTCTAGCCAGCCCTCGTCTAGTATCCCCCTCAGTCCTGTTGTTATTCCTAGCAACGGGGCTCATGGTTCAGTACCTTTAGCTTCTGACATTGCAAAGAGAAATATTTTGGGAAATGATGATAGAATTGGGAGTGCTGGAATGGTGCAGCCTCTGGCTTCCCCACTAAGTAACCGAATGATCTTGCCTCAGGCTGGTGATGGAACCAGTGCAGTTGATACTAGTAGTGCTGGTGAAGCTGCTACTATGGGTGGCAGAGTTTTCTCTCCTTTGGTCACTGGCATGCAATGGAGACCTGGGAGTTCCTTTCAAAATCAGAATGAACCGGTATGCCACTTGTTTTAACACTGTCTGTTGTCCTGGTGTTTATAATAGCATAGGGGTGCAAGTGTGAGTTTGTGTGCAAATTTATTTAAGAGGATATTGGTGCAAGGTGTCTATTTTTTTCACTGGATAATCCCTCATTTGTCAAGGACAAGTCCAACTGCAAACTACCCCACCCAGCTGCCTCCCTTTCACCCTAATCAAACCTTGGGGAGCATTGGCATTAATGTCAATGGCTTTTATCTGTGATCGTCACCATCCTTCTAGTGGAATGAAGGCTCAAGGTGTAACTAAGCTGTGTTTATTGGGTGGGCCAAATAATGGGACATTTGGAAACATAATTGAAAATATTTAAACTTCGGTTTTTTAGCATACATGGATTAGCTTATTAGATCCATTTATTAGCTTAGTGACTGCAATTAACCTATTAGCATAAATGCCAATTGCTTTTATCTGGTCTTGATCCTAGCTGCCTCCTTGGTGCAATGGGTGGTCACCACCATCCTACTGCAATGGATGCTCAAGGTGTTAATTAAACTGTGTTTCATGGATGGACCAAGAAATGGGATATTGGAAATGCTGTTGAAAACATTGAAATTTCAATTTGCAGAGCCTATATGCGTAGCATATTTGATGCAATTTTTAGTTTAGTTAGTGACTGAAATGTTCTTTGTACACCCATCCTTTTTGGAAGCTGATAATGTTGACTTTTTTACAATCATTGGATTATATATCTATCTAAGTTCTAATTCATTTGAAAATGAACATCTCTGTTAATAACCACCAGCATTTATAGTATATTATAACTTTTATTGTTGAATGGGTGTTTTATATTTTTTTCATGCAAGCCGGAACTAATTTGATGTGTGGCTAGTCAACTAAAATAATATGTGCATGATAAGATTGCCAACCAATGGAAAATGCTATAAGATTCAGATTCACCCGAAATTCTTCCTCCAATGTTAATTTGGTCCTTTCTAGTGAGGGTATTGATAACAGACCAGGATATGAGTGCTGTATGTATAAGATGCTTAATCATCTGAAGAAAATAAATGAACAAAACAAAACAAAACAAATCTTTCCTATGCAACTTAGTTTTTATGGTGTCCTCACTGTCATGCATTTTGCAAATACTTTATTTTGCCAAATAGCCTAGAGACGGGATTTTTTTTTAAGAAGAGGGTGGAAAGATCGAAAGAGGGAGGGAAGAAACTTAATACCATGCATAACTGCTGGTGGTAAAGCTAAAGAACTGAAAATAAAGAGCAAAATTAGAGGGGAAGAGTGAGGAAAGCTGGATGAGTAAACTTCACTGAGAAATATTTTGATAGCTCACTGGCTTTTTTTAATATCAACTTCATTTGCTTTTTTGTAATGGACAAATGACAGTAATTTTTCATGCCAAATGTTTAGAATTTAGCTTCATGACATGAATTGTCCATGTCTAAATGTTTAGAAATGCTGTTTTAAACGGTATTGCTGCTGCAGGGCCAATTTCGTGCAAGAACTGAAATAGCTCCTGATCAGAGAGAGAAATTTTTGCAGCGTCTTCAGCAAGTCCAGCAGCAAGGTCACAGTAACATTCTTGGCATGCCGCCTCTTACTGGTGGGAATCATAAGCAGTATTCTGCCCAACAAAACCCCCTTTTGCAGCAGGTGCTTTTTCTTCTTTAAGATTTTTCATTCCCTGTCATTTCCTTTGTTTGAACAAGTCAGCTTGGAAAAATAAGTTTAGTGAAAGATTTTGTAGGGTGCTGTTTCATGATTTCAATGTCAGTTTAGCCTAGTTGTGAATTGTAATTATATTGTGCTATTTTGTGGAGTTGTGCATTATTTCATTCAATATAAATCTCTTGTAGATTTGTGAGAAGAAATTTATTAGCAATCAGATGTAACTAATACAAACCTTTTTTTTATAGCAGCTGATACCATTTCCATTCATTTGTTGCTTGATCACTTGACCTTTCCATTGAGCGTTATAGGAGAAATATCCATATTTCTTTTAGTATCGCTCTTTTCTATATTTACCTGGTTAGTTGATAACAAGGTTTTATGTGAGTATTTTGGCTTTGCATTTGGATTCTTTAAATTCAATATAACTATAGGTGTAGAAGAAGCTATACACATGCTTGAAATAATGTTTTGATCATGGTCTTAATCGCCAATGTTGATGAATTATATTCTGTTCACAGAAGCTTTTGTTTTTGTTTACATTCTGTTGATAATCCTATTCCTTCTGCATTTCCAGCTTCCATGCATAAAAGCTTAGTTTGACAGCTGTTGCTTTTTTGGCATGCCATCTGATTACATTTGCAGTTTAATTCTCAAAGTTCATCTGTCTCTCAAGCTAGTTTAGGACTTGGAGTGCAGGCATCAGGTTTCAATACTGTTACATCTGCTGCTTTACAGCAGCCAAATTCCATCCATCAGCAGTCTAGTCAGCAAGTTGTGATGTCAAGTGGTGCAAAAGATGCTGGTACTCTTCATTCTTCAATTAACGTGTCATGATTGGAATTTGGAAACACTATCATAAATGGGCTTGCATTGATTCCATGAGCAAATGATGCAGAACTTGGCCATTCAACAGTTGATGAGCAGCAGCTAAAGCAGAATTTACCTGAGGATTCAACCACCAAATCTGCTCTTACATCTGGGCTTGGAAAAAGTCTTGTGAATGAGGATGAACTCACATCTCCATATGCAATGGATACTTCTGTATGTAGAATAGTTCGTAATCTTGCCTGCTGTGTAGATTTTTTTGTTTTAAGTATTCCACATGCATCAAACCCATCCTGCTCTACTAGGGCTAGATTTTAAATTTCCCTGACTGGAAAAATTGAAATTAATTGCTTACCCAGATATAGTTTCAAGTTTGGGGCTGTCACAGCACCACCTACCCACAGGACCTTTCCTGATATTTTTTATTAGTATTCTTATGGGCTTTGTTATTTGAGTTTGATATCCATCACAGCGGTGGCTTAACTGTTACCAGCACAATGAAATAATGATTCAGTCTGCTGAATTTTGAGAGCCCCTCTATTTTTTGATAGTGTATCCTCAGCATGTCCTCTCCCAAATTTGTTTTAAAGTGGGGACGGGGATGGGAGGGATTCTCTGTGAGGTAATGATTGGGTGACCCCTCCAATTACAAATAGACTTGGTTGCAACTTGCAAGCTGTTATCATAATTTCATAACTAGTACACCTTTTAATTTTTGAATGTGTAATTCACTGTAACATGCAAATAATTTGTCATGAGTTCATTTTATCTTGCAAACTGATGCGCTCTCTCTCTCATGCACATATGTGCACGCGCACACACAAGAAGCATATCCATACCTTTAAATTTTGGTGGTTGTGTTTATCCCATCCAAGGTTTACCTTTTTCATATCTTTTGCCAGTAAAGAGATTCATGTGTTGAGATGAGTTATCCCATATACAGCTTTTATGAATTAACATGTAGATTCTACGTTTACCATGGATCTACTCAGTAAAGTCAGTGTGCTGGGCCAGGTTTCTTTTTATGAAGCCATTGCATTTTTTTGTTTTGAAATTCTATGCCACCAATTGCCTTGTAAGCACTTTATTGTGGTTGACAATTTGGTAGTGCGTGCAACTTGATGGTCTAGTTAGGGTGACTGAAGTTGTTTTATAATGTCTTTACTGCAGGCTGGGGCATCTGGTTCCTTGACAGAGCCTTTACAAGTGCCAAGAGATATTGATCTCTCTCCAGGGCAACTCCTACAATCCAGTCAACCATCTAGTGGCCTAGGTGTTATTGGCCGGAGAAGTGTTTCGGACCTTGGTGCCATTGGCGATAATCTCACTGGATCTGCTGTAAATTCTGGGGCAATGCACAATCAGTTATACAATTTACAGATGCTTGAGGCTGCATATCACAAGCTTCCTCAACCTAAAGACTCAGAACGAGCTAGGAGCTATATTCCAGTATGGATGTGCAATTATCTTCCTATTATAGCACCTTTTAAACTATGGGCAAATATTGTTTATGGTAATCTCTCTTGTTTGTCTGGACAGAGGCACCCGGCAGCCACCCCTCCTAGCTATCCTCAAGTTCAGTTACCAATGGCAAGTAACCCTGCATTCTGGGAACGACTAAGCATGCATAGTTATGGAACTGATACCTTGTTCTTTGCTTTTTACTATCAACAGGTGATGTGGCATGCTATGTTGTTTCATTACTATGCAGTTTTTGTTTCTGTCATACAATGACTGCAAGTTTCTTATCAAGCCAATTATCATGTGCAGAATACCTATCAGCAGTATCTGGCTGCGAAAGAGCTAAAGAAGCAATCTTGGAGATACCACAGAAAATACAACACCTGGTTTCAACGGCATGAGGAGCCAAAAGTTACCACTGATGAATATGAACAGGGGACATATGTGTATTTTGATTTCCATGTTGGCAATGAGGACAAACAAGGATGGTATGCTGATTTTGATTTAACTCTCCACCTGTTTTGCATTGCTGCTGAACTTTGTGTTATGGAAAACTCTATACAAACAGAAAGTTGTACATAAAAATCTTCTTAACTGATTTGACAAGTGATGGTATTGTACAAGTGATTTACTGCATATAAGTGACTTATAAAATCATTGCATTGAATGTTCTTTTTGTTAGTAAGATTTTTCGGTATAATTTTTTCTTTGTATGTGGTCTTTACTCTTGTATTGCATGTGTGGTCAAGTTATATTTGCTTGTGTATAAGGATGAGATAAAATTGTTTAATGATATAAGAGGATGAATGGTCGATCATATTAGATTTTCAAAGGGGGTTTTCACTTCATTAGGCTGGTGGGTAACATGGGTGAAATGTTGTGGAACTACCTTGGCATGTCAGTTAAAGTTATTCTATATTATTTTCCTTTACATATTAGAATGATTTCAATATTCAGAAGCTTGCACACATGAACAGACATGGTTGCATGTGTGAATTTACTGCATGTTTTTGTCTAAATCCTCAAATTAGGGCAATGTAGCCAAGAATTTGTTATCAGTTTGATTTTCAATCTATTTCAAATCAATCCCTCATATCTTTTTATACATTGCAGCTCATCTTCAATAAAAATTGAGTTAATTTCAATATAATTTGACTGTGCTTGTGGTTCTTATGATCTCTGTTTTTGTATGTTCAGGTGTCAAAGAATCAAGACAGAGTTCACTTTTGAGTATAACTATCTTGAAGATGAACTCATTGTCTAGAAGATGTGCTTTGCTAGAAATCTCGCGTGTTTAACTCTTGGTATGTGCTTGTGCCAACTTTTCTTGTTTATTTCATAGTCTTTTAGTTATGAACACTGTTGCATATAATGTGATTTAGTCTTTCAATAGTTGTTCAAGACTATTGGACGAGTGTTATTTATGTGTGTGTGCATGAGCATGCAGAAAGACTTAAATCCTCTAGAATAACTGTTCCCCATCAGCTATAATTCCTATGGACTTTCATCCATATAAAACCCGCTTGAAACTGAATCCTTCAGAGTGCTACCTGGGTTAGCCGTTTGGGACTGAATTCACTGATCTGTAGCTTTTTTTCCATTCTGATCAAATGCAAGTTTGATTGATGAACATATTAGAGCTGGATATTGTAATATAGCAAATGTGTTCTGTCACCTCAGAGATAACATTACATAGTTGCTTGTTTTAATTTCCATCCTAGTAAATATCAAAGAACTTCAGGCATGCTGTATTACAATTCGTGCATGACTTTTTGGTTGAAATATGTTATTCGTCTAAAATCTTGCAGTGGTAGCCGTTTTATGCTTTTATATTTAAAGACCCTGTTTGGGGCTGTCTGCTCCGAAGTTTCAGCAAAATTTGAATTTTTCTTTTGCTTCAAATTAATTTTTTTAATGTTTTTGGAGCGTTTTGATGTAGTGATATTAAAAATAAAAAAATATTATTGTGAAGCATTTCCAAGTAAAAAACACTTTGAAAAGCAACCGCAATCATACTTCTAAACACCCTGTTAGTTTCTAAGCATTCCTGCAAATTGCAACTACTGTTAGCATTTATCATCATTGAATTTGAATACATGTTTTGGCCTCTCTCCTTGCAGATGATTGCTTGTGAATTGGTAGCGTTACAATTGAATTTGGCGGCAGTGAGAATCACGAATTCGGGTTTTAATTCATTTTCTTTGGTACACTGGTTGTTAGGTTCCATGTTTTTTCATTTTTTGGGAATTTGTAATTGGTAAGTGTAAGACAGACACAATCTTTTCTTCTGAAGCATATTAATCCAAACATTTTTTTTAACCCTTTGGTATATAAAAAATACTGAAACACCATTCTTTTTTTTTACTGTTTTTTTCACCATCATATGGGGCATGGAGAACTAAAATTTTATCCTTGAAGTTTTTACTTTTTTATTTTTGGTCTTTGTGTTTTTTAGTTTTACATTATAGTCCTTAACTTTATTTGTTTTATGTTTTAATTTTTAAAATTGAAAGGAGAGTCATTGGAAAAATGGAGAGGATAGAGTAAGTGGTTAGATGGATATATTGTGGTCGCTAAAAAACTGTTCTTGGTATGAACGGGTCATTTTTTCAAGATGAGTTTTATTAATATGTTTTTAATAATTTATGTCTTCAAAAATAGTAGATTGAGGTTTGGAAAAAATTTTCTGATTCATTTTAATCTTGGTTTTTTTTAATATTACTTAGGGTGTTTTAAGGTTAAAAATAAATTTTTTAAGGTGCATGTTTCTTCAATGTTTTTCGATGAAACAATGGTTGAAAATGGTATGTTGGTGTTCAAAAAATATAAATTTGCTTATAATATTCAATGAAATTAAATTTATTTTTTGTTATTTCTTAACATATTTTTTGTATGATTTTATGAAATTAATTAGTTTTTTTTTCTTCAATCAAATACAAAATATTGAGGCATTATATTAATGTGTTTTTTTTTTATTAAAAATTGTTAGTTCTTCTTCAATTAAATACAAAATATTGAGGCATTATATTAATGTTTTTTTATTATTAAAAATTGCTTTTCAGATCATATAATTTATTTAAAAACTCGATTCTTATTAAAAAAAATAAGTTTTTGTTAAATAAATTAAGAAATAAATGGAGTTTAGATTGAAGTGATCCATTTTTTCTATTTATTTTAAATGATTGAGACTTTTAGGAACCTTTATTTTTATTTATGTTGCTTCCTGTAAAAAAAGATGTCTGAAGCACGAGCTAGAGCCTCGAGAAGTTTCAGAAGCTTTCCTTTCTTTCTCTACTGGTCAATTTTCAATGAGGTTGGTACTGTTGGAGGGAGAGCAACCGACGTTGGTTTTTGCGACGACGTATTTGACTCTGTTTATTGGTTTGGAAGCTGAGCGTTGTTGGATTCTCCTAGAAAATGGTGGTGGCCGGTGTTTGGCAGTGAAGGGTTTTTTTTTTGTGGTTTCTTTTTTCGGTTCCTTTCCTTAACTATGCAGGATATCCTTTAAATATTCTTATTAAAGCCATAATTTTTCCAACTTCTTCTAAATCATCATTTATTATTCTTCCTCGTTTCTGTGATATTTCATTACAACTTGCTGCTCTATTTTTCTTACATGTCATCTCACCCCTATTATTTTGTTTTTGAAGATATGTTTAAAAAACAGGTCAAATAGATTATTTATAACAGTTATCTCTTTATAATACTTATAATATAAAAAAAATTGAAAATTTTACTTTTCTTTGACTTTGTATAATAAGGTTAAAAATAAAAGAAAACAATTAAGGATTTCTGCTTGAAAGGAAAAATGGCATAGAAAGAAAATTGCCAATGGACTTGTGGGATTTAGTTGAAATATAAATAGCATTTAAAAGAAAATCACCATCAAATTGATGAGCTTTAGTTTGAAATAAAATGTCACCTGAAAGGAATTTTCCGCATTAAATGTTTAAGAACCATTTATTTTTCTAAAATGATGTTTAAAATTACTTCAGATATTGGGTTGAAGATGACATTTGTTAGGTGAGAAATTATAAGGTTTATGATATTGATAACACAACCATAGGATTCAAGCTACTTAAGTGGGCATCATGTTCAACCTGTATAGGGCCTAGACTAGATGATGCCATGTTCATAATAAGTAAGTTTATATTGTAGAATTTTGGTTGTGGATTGTGATATTTTGACAAGTTTATTTAATGGAATTATAGTGAAAAGAGGAAAAAGGACTTATTGATGGAATTATGGTAAAAAGAAAATGGGAACTTAGTTGTTTTTATTTTTATTTTTAGGCTTTATGGCTCTTTAGTCCTTATTTAAAATATAGTGGAAGTCTTGTAAATAGATAGATATTTTTTGTTGATTTTCT
>Ga0307507_10005193_pt1 | contig 21757 bp, 17 predicted proteins | sample 7_EM_MG_FD_207223 | JGI IMG/M metagenome (GOLD analysis project Ga0307507, IMG submission 207223) | Populus trichocarpa ectomycorrhiza microbial communities from riparian zone in the Pacific Northwest, United States - 7_EM | ecosystem: Host-associated > Plants > Roots > Unclassified | place... | reverse complement strand
ACCGAAGAGTGTGTCAGCCGGATTGTATCGAGGGTTCGCTTCGCCTTGCTTGATTAGAGCCATTGCAATTTTGTGTCGTGAAGGATTTAGAGAAGGTAGCTCAAGAGGTGGAGGGTGTGTGAGTATGTGGTGGTAGGCACCAAGGAGAGACGGCTCGATCTGGAGAGTTGGAAGGTTATTTTGGCGGTTTTGAGGTATGGTTGACGGAGGTGGGAGGGACGAAGGAAGGTGCCTTTCTGAAATCGCTGCTAGTGAAGATTGAGAATAGGGGACTTGAACGAGGAAATCGGATGCTGCCGCAGTGATCATTGATTGAGAGAGGGTCATGGCGGTTTTTTCCGCTGCGGCATCAGATATTTGGGTCGGTAATGGCATGGAAAATTGAGGAAGGGGAGTTGGAGCGTGATCTGGTGCAGGTGATCCTGGTATCTCTTCTTTCATGGAAGGGAAAGGGGGCAAGAAATCTGGTATGTACTCTGGTGGCTCCCAGTCCAACTCCATCCGTACTGGTTTGCTTGGTTCGTAATCCATATCCTCTTCATCCGAGCCATCCTGTTCTTCCGCGTCCTGTTCTTCGAAGAGAGACGTTGGGCAATACGCATACTCGAGCAAAATAGAATCATCCCGATCCTGACACAGTCCGTCCACAAGTTGAGCTGAAATAGATGAGAGGGATTGACACACATCTCCGGAGAAAACATACACTTGAACTCAATTATATCTTCCACTCTTCTAGCAGAATACAGTGCATAGCGATTTAATTCCTTGCCTTCAGTAGAACAATAATTGTTCAATTCGTGTAAACTGACACCAAGCTCCTCTAAGGCTGCAACCGCGTCACGGACGTTTATAGTTGTCCTCCCTGCGTGTTCCGCATATCTTGCACAGGTAGATGTTAACAGTGTCAGGTACCGAGACAGAAGATCTGTCAGAAGAAGGGACGCTTGACTGGAGGAACGAGAAAAAGCATGAGCATGCAGTGTGCGCTGTGTAGCAGATTCGAGTATTTTAAACGCGCCACCTTCCATAGTATTGTAAGGCGTAAAAGGAATGGGGAGGAATCGATTTGGACGATGTCGCGGACGACGAGCACGCTAGCCTTGTGCGTTGAAGGTGGTGGTCAAGCCAGACGTTATTTTTCCCACGCCCAATCAAACATTGCCGAAAGCGGCTAACTTACGACTCCTCTTCTTCTTCGAGGTGTCATTCAAGGCTTCAAATTTCAAAGCTTCAACCATCGCGCACTTTTTGATTGAAACTCGCCAATGATAAGACTTGAGTTTTGTTTCTCTGGTAGCTAGAAGTTCCGTAAGCTTTATTATGAGCCAGATTTCCTGAACGCCGGATCTATTTTGGAAACTGAAACGAAAGCGCAACTGCTTCTTATCCTCTTTTCACCAAAGAACCGGTTTTAGGAGGAAGAAATGGTTTCGCAGCTAGTCTCCACTACATTCCTCTGTCTCATAGGATGGATGTTCTGGAAAGTGGTTCGACCACTTATCATACCCTCTCCTTTGGACGATATTCCTGGTCCTGAATCGCCATCTTTCGTGACGGGTAAGCCATTCAAACACTGTGTTATAACATTTATTGAGTGATAGCTTAGGCGCAATGGGCAAGCTATTCAGCGATAAAGCCTGGGATTATCACAAAGAGATACTGGCGAAATGTAAGCCGCTAAAAGAATGAAAGAGGATATTCTATAATCAATGAATATTTTTTTTTCGAACAGACGGAGGCGTTATCAGACTCAAAGGCTTTTTTGGTGTAATAAATCCTCTTCAATTATCGAGAACACTCTTGATCCAACTTTCATCCTGTAGAGCACCCAACTTCACATATCAGATCCCAAAGCTCTACATCACATCGTTATAAAGGTCGGTTTACAGATCCCTGGGTGTGTACGCATATGATGACATCTTTCGTCATAGGAACAACACATATACGAAGAAACACCTAACATCCTAGCGTGAGCCAACAGATAACACCCATAAAACACGTTAATATGTCCTATACTCTTTTAGGGTCAACCAAATTACATTTGGTCCTGGTCTCTTCAGCAGTTTAGGTAAGTCAAACAATACTTTATCAATCAATTTATAAAGTGTTTATCCAGGCGAACAACACCGAAAGCAAAGAAAAATGTTAAATCCGGTCTTTTCAATTGCGCACATACGCGAAATGGGTAAAGCTCATCCACCTTCTTCCTTCGCATTATCTTAACATATTTATTCTAGTGCCCACTTTCTTCGACGTCACCCATAAAGTTCGTTTCTTCGTCTGCATAAAACAAAATAAAGAAAGTTCACTGATCTCTAAACAGCTTCGCGACTCCATTGCCAAAAAGGTCCAGTCTCAACCCAAAGAAATTGAAATGGCATCTTGGATGACCCGAACATCATTAGAACTTATCAGTCAAAGCGGGTTTGGATTCTCGTTCGATTCACTCGCTGAGGATTCTATTCCACATTTGTACGCTGTTTCTGTCAAGAGATTTAGGTGAGCGCTTCCGTCAATGCTTGTTGATCAACTCCACTAATTAATTTTTTTACTTCTCAAGCGCCGTGAATTTCAAGCTCTATGCTATGCACTTCTGTCCACCCGCATTGCTTACTTTCGGTCCCGCGCGCTTCCGACGTTTCCTCGTCGACCACGCACCATTCACTGCGGTGCAGGATCTGAAGGGGATTGTGGACGTCATGTATAAGACGTCTGTGGATATATTGAATTCGAGAGTGAGGGCGTTGGAAGAAGGTGATGAGGAGACCGAAAGACAGGTCGCGAAGGGGAAAGATATTTTGAGTATTCTTTGTGGGTTTTTTTCATTTTCTGGATTCGTTTGGCGGGAAAGAGTAACGTTTTGGGGTTAGTACGTGAAAACAAGCGAGCGGACAAAAAAGACAGACTCGAGGACGAAGAACTACTTGCTCAGATGTCGTAAGTGATATTTCGAAAACTAGTCCATTTCTCCCATGCCTTGCTTACCGATTACTTCTAGGACCCTGACATTCGCCGGGATGGATACTACCTCAAGCGCCTTAGCAAGAATTCTTTATCTCCTTGCCGAGCATCAGGACATACAAGATAAGTTACGACGTGAAATCCGCCAGGCCCAGTTGCAGAAAGGAGACGATGGTGATTTTGAATACGATGACCTGGAAGGCCTAGTTTATCTCGATGCGGTTTGTAGAGAGACATTGAGACTGTTTGTGGGCCGTTTTATTCTGATGTGCATGACTTTCTTACGGTGTTTGTAGCTACCCTCCAGTGACTTTACTGCTCCGAACGTACGTCTCCTTTCTCCATCCCAATTATAAAACACAATCAAAATTTACCTTTCTTTTAGCACCCGTGAAGCCACTGTGCTACCCCTCTCTTCTCCCTTGCGTACCCTTTCCAATAAATTGATCACACAAATACCCATTCCCAAAGGCACCAACATCATAGTAGGTATCATGGGATCCAACCACAACCCCAAAATCTGGGGCGATGATTCGTATGAATGGAAGCCTGAACGGTGGTTGAAGCCACCGAGGGACGAAGTGGTGCAAGCAAAGATTCCTGGCGTTTATTCGAATTTGTAGGTATTATATTTGTCTGATATTTTCTTTTTGGTGATGTGGTTTGGATAGGATGACGTTCATCGGTGGAGGAAGGGCGTGCATGTAAGCGGGGCTTTCCATTTTGGTTGCCATCATTGGCTCATGAACACTTTCAATAGCGGGTTCAAATTCTCCCAACTAGAAATGAGTTAGTTTCCTCCTTCGAAGGTTCTCAGAGACTCATCCGCTGACCCTTCCCTACAACTCACACAGAAGTCGTCCTGACGCTCCTCATTGATTCATTCAAATTCAAACTCACAGACAAACAAATCATCTGGAGAATGCACGGAATTACTAGCCCTGCTGTCGCTGGTGCGCCTGATCAGACAAAGGTTCAGCTGCCTATGATCGTGCAGATGGCAGATTGATTAGACACGATGTCGGACTCTAGTTGCTTTGTATTTAGCAGTTGACCCGTGTGTCGCACGAGTTAAAATTAAAAAGGCGGACGTTGTGTATCCTGTCAGGTAGCCTTCACATTTGATGTTCAAGCCCTGTAGTAAAGCAATACCCCCTCCCCAAAACAATATCGGTGTGCCCCATCACTTCCATCACACCTTGAAGTCAGGTTTTTCAGTGTATTCTCAAGACAAAAACAACAATTGATGCTCATTGTCAACCTTTGGTTGGCTTCTCACAGCCCACTATGTAATCTGTGGCTCAATGGAGTTGAAGCTTAAGGACAACAGCCCCCTTGTTCAAAACTGCAATTTGTTATGGCACCCTCCTCAAGTTGAAAATGAAAGAGAGAGTGCCCTCAAGTCTCCCCACCGCTCCGAATTTGGATTCCCGTTTTGGTCTTCTCGTTTAGGTGGGGGATTTATGCATCGCCTGAACAATTTCACCCCCGATTTGGTGATTTTGGTCTGCATCTCAATTCTTTGTAGCAACTTACCCCATTTGGAAATATTATAAATCCGTCCATGGAAGGTTTAAATGAATTTGAATTACTCGAGTGAGCTTCGTTGCCTCATTTCTTTACATAATCTTACTCTGTAAGACAGCCGCTACACGAAAAGGTTCGAATAACAGAAGAGATGTCTTTTCTGTCAACCGGGGCTATACATGGCGGCCAGCCTTACAGCGTCTGCGTCCATTCTCCAATCTATCTTGCACTGCTTAGGTTTATGTTTGATTTGACAAATCTAAAGTACAAAACTACTCGAGTCTGGCGTTCCAACTCAAGAAGAGTACAGCCTCTTTGTATAACTGCGCAGTAGTAATTAGCTACAATAATCAGTAACATGAAACTGGAAGACGCACGAATTCAATCCATGAACACCACCTTCAACCTGAGCACTCGCCGTTCTCAGCTCAAACCGGACTCGACCCGCCCTGACACCTGCCTGCAATTCATCAATACTCCGAGCCCCAATGTCTTGAAGTGAGTGTTGTACTCCAACGGAGAGGTACGGCAAGAAGGCTTTGACGCTACCCTTGTCCTGGACATCACCGGAAACACCCTGAGCAACTTTCACAGAACTACTTTCTGAGAAATAACGCGATGTTGCGGCATTTTCAATGATGGGGTTTATCTGGTTAGGGTATTTGGTGGCTTTACCCTGTTCCATGGCCTCGAGACTGCCCATACCCCGGTAAGCTTTAACGCGCTTGCCATCATGATAGAAATATTCTCCTGGGGCCTCTTCAGTTCCTGCTAGCAAAGAACCCATCATGACTGCACCAGCACCGAGAGCGAGAGCCTTGACGATATGACCCACATTTCCGATACCCCCATCTGCGATCACGGGTACACCAAACTTGCTGGCGAATTCAGCCACGTTATAAACGGAGGTAGCTTGTGGACGACCGACGGCCATAACTTCTTGAGTGATGCAGATAGATCCAGAACCCATACCAACTCGGAGGCCATCGGCACCCGCAGCGATGAGACTAGCAGCTTGTTCTCTAGTAACGACGTTTCCTGCGATGACTTCGAGTTTGGGATGGGTAGATTTGATCCACTCGAGCATTTCGATTTGAAAAACGGAGTTTCCTTGAGATGAGTCGAGGACAACAATATCCAATCCAGCCTCGACAAGCAAAGTCAACCGATCACGATCCAAAGGTCTTGTACCCACAGATGCTGCTGCATATAGCTGTCTGGTCTCAGGTCGTTTTGAAGCCAAGGGATATGATTGAGTTTTGAGGAGATCCGACCGGGCGAGAAGCGAAATAAGTTGGCCTTTGGTGTTAATGAGGGGCAGTTTGCCCTTTTTAGAGTCGCGAAGAATGGTGTTAGCTTCAGCAAGGGTAATGCCTTGCTGGGCTGTCACGAGGTCCTTCGTCATGACCAAAGATAGCGGAGTCAACGGATCTCGAAATTGAATATCGCGTGATGTTACAATTCCGACAAGTTTACCGCCTACGGCACCAGTATCTATAATCGAAAGGTCAGAACACGGACAAGGGGGTGCGACAAAGTCAGAAAACACATAAAAGGTATCCCCACATCACACACGGTTGTGCGTTGGTGCGGCAGAACGAAGGTTGTGAAAAGATTCATCATAATTGATAATAGATGGAAAGATGAACGAACCAGTGATGGGTATGCCACAAAAACCGAGCCGTGCTTTAATATCAAGAACATCTTTGACGAAGTGGGAAGGTGAGAGAACAACAGGGTCTGATATAAAGCCGTTTTCATGACGCTTTACGGCTCGGACCATTGCAGCCTGACTCTCTGGTGGCTGGTTGTGGTGTATAACCCCGATCCCTCCTAGGAGCTACACACAAGTGAATATGCGGTTCAATGAAAGACGATCAAGTACTCACGGCCATGGAAATTGCCATATCGCTCTCCGTAACGGTGTCCATTGGACTGCTCATAAATGGAGTCTTTAGAACGACGTTTCGCGTGATGCGGCTCTCTGTGATGACATCCGAGGGCGGAAAGTCAATTTTGCCAGGCAGAACAAGGAAATCGTTGTAAGTCAGGCCACCATGGACATGAGAGTCCATAAGATCGTGGACAGCCAGGCCATCTGGACGGTCATATGTCTTGAGATGGTCGAGAGCAGTGGTAGGGTCGAGGGGGGTGGGTCCCATTGTTGGACCCAGATGACTTACTCTCGGCTACTTATACCCATATCTGTTTGGTCGTGTGATGGAAGTTAGGTGCAAATTAGTGCAAATTCGCACTTCGGTAATTCTGCTCCGTAACATAGTCCTCTTATCTCTAGTCTTTGTGCAATGTCAAAGCGTTTTACTTTCATTAAACGAATTATTTTATACTCTATTATTCAATTTTTAGTCTGGTTGCTGTAAATTTCTTAGATATTAAGACATATTTGTATATAAGTAAAAGCATCAATGTTCAAAGGGCAATTACCGTGGTAGTAAACTAGAAAATTCCGATTCGGGATCGTCAAGTGGTCCACCTACACTCGAAGGCTCCTCATCCTGCTCCCATGCGAGGAATGCATCTTTAAATAATGCATATGTCGGATCTCCCATGACCGCAAAAATAACACGGTCAAACGATTTCTTGAATCTCGCAGATGGAACCACCAGCAACTGTGCCCATATTCTTGCCACTGTCGCCACATCGTTGTTCAAGAAACCGGTTCCAAAGGCTCCAAGAATAATATTCCTGACCCCTGCATGTTCGAAAAGGTAGAGAATCCTGCCCATGCGTTCTTTCATCTCCTTTTCTATAATCACCAGTGTTGCAGACTTGTTTGCAGCACTGCTGAGAACCATGTTCACGTTAACGGCCGCACAGCTGAGGACATCGATCTCAAACTTGGGGGTCCAACAACTGTCATCATCCCGGAAGATGGTAACCTTGGGAGAATATACCATCCCATGAGAATAGTATCCCCCGTGATTTTGCGCGCCATGGGATTTGTAGAACTTCTGTGCTTCAGAAGTAAGAAGTGTGGGGTAGAGTGTGGAACCACGTGCAATAGCTTGTTCTTGCCCATCCAGGCCATCCAGGAACTTTCCGCCTGGCTTTGTTGCTGAGGCGAAGTTGAGAACACCTGTAACATTGTGGGATTCGCTGGGGTTGTTATGGTACATGTCATCAAGAAGTCGTGCTGCGTCGATTGTAGAAATTTGGAGGACAGAGTTGTGTGTGGGGGATGAGGGATGGTCAGATCTAGATACGATTGAAAGTGGTGTTATTGCGGTTGGTATCGCCCATTCCTTGGTGGCCGAGTCAGAACCATAGAATTTGGTAGCTTTGCACGACTCTTGTGTTCTGGTTTTGAGATCAATCGTCTTGCCACTGAATTCGTATCGTCCTCGATGGATGGTATCCAATGTCTCCTTGCTTATTTTGCGGAGCTCACTACGGCGGCCTTCTGCGGATCTTCCTCCAGCAATGGCATTCATCTTGGGCGGCTGATTGGAAACAGGAGGGTCACGCTTGGACGATCCGAAAGCTCGAGCAAGCGAAAGTGGCATCATTCTCAATGGACTCGAGCGTGCGATTGAGTGAGAATGACTATGAGTAGACGTCGGGTCCTTGATTACACTGCATAAACCAAATTGGCGCGCTGAAGGTTGGATTCAAGAGAACCTGTGCGCTTAGCACAGAACCAAATGTCATCTGCGGAGGCACGTGGATTGAGTCACTGAATCGTCAACGTTTCAACCACTCCGTACGCAATAATCATGAACAACCCATTCTCTGGACTATTTTCTTTTCGTCGTTCAAATGGCCCAAGCTGCCAAATTGAACCAGAGGACGCTCGATGTTCTAAACGCCCGTTTGTCCTTTTACGACTCATCTTCACATTCCAGATATTCAACAACTTTATACAGGACACCTACTGTAATGAATATGGATGGAAAAGATCCTGAAAGAGTGCCCTCTACATACTCTGGAGTAATCGCCCTCCCCCTCGCCGAGTCCCCTTGTTCAACTTTGCCGCATGAATTGCTGGCCCTTATCTTCATATATGCAAAGGACAAGAAGCGAGTTGCCCACAGAATCCCTATTGAAGTTTCTGTCAGCCACGTTTGTAGATTTTGGAGGAGCGTCGCACTGGACACACCGGTGCTTTGGAACAGGATCGATATTTACTCAAAACGCTCCAAGGCATGGATTCGCCCTTATTTGGAACGCTCCTTCCAGCGTCCACTTGATGTTTATGTCGATATATACCGAAGAGATAGGATTTTACACAAGACACCTAATCCATTGACTGGCTACCACACTATCATCGAGCAACTCTCTATGCACATCCATCGGCTTCGCATATTTTCCTTGATCTGCTATCACCGAACGACGGCAGTCCATTGGCAGTCGAAATTCCGGAACTGTTATGCCCCGATTCTAGAATCGTTCAGCGTAAAGTTTGGGAGTAGCCTTAGCGTCCTACCGGGACTCGCGCAGTTTACCACAGTCCTCGACGGCGGTTCGCATGACCATCTGTCATTCATTGAAACCGATACGCCTAACATTTTGCCACAAAATCTTCGCAACCTTACGACACTTTACCTACATGGCCTCGACCCTTCTGTACCATTTTCATCGGACGAATTCATCCAAACATTTGCGTCTATTCCCTCGATCGTCAATCTCTCTCTGCAAGGCACCGTTGCCTTCGGTTTCTGGCCGACCGGAATGCCTTTTATGCCTCAGTTTACCCTTAATAACCTCAAGTCACTTCGGTTGGTCGAAGGGGGAGGGGTTGCCATTCGCATGCTACTTGCTCTATCCGCACAACACTTGGAATCACTTTGGCTCGAATGCTCATATGAAAACTTTCCGACTCATCTCTTCGGTGCTGCGCAATTCAACATTCTTGGAAAACCTAAATTTCCAAATCTGAAGTACCTTACAATTTCTTTGGACAACTTCACCACAACTGCGCGATTCGCGACCATCTTTCCAACCATCACCCACCTACACTATCGTTATCCCTTCTACAATGAATCTACTCAATTAATCCAGACATTTGCTGCATCTGGATGGCCTTCGCTCCAGGTGTTGGCGTTCACCGCGTTCAAGCATAAACATGCCCGAAAACTGAACACCGCTTTGGTCGGTATCCTAACTCATCGTCGTCTGGACAATAACCCGCTGAGCAGAATCTTGATGGACAAGGACCATATACGTTGGTTGGATCATGCTGTACCCTATGACTGGGAGGCCAAGAAGCTCCGTCAACTGGTTGAAATCGAACTACTCACAGTTGATAATTATTCTGAATATTGGTGGAGCACATTTGAGAGGAATTCTGAAAGAGGCACTGGCTAAATTGTAACTGTAGCTGATTACCACTGAAATTTAAAGTAAATATTCTACAACGAAGTCCATCTCCAGGGCAATTGGGATTTTTGTCCAAATTCGGCGGACATTCGACTCTCCCCACTCAGGCCGTTCGCCCAAAATTTTATGTTATTGCTCACGAATTTCTGAGGCGGTTAGCAACATTTAAGGGAGGACGTTTGACCCTCTGACGTGAAACAACACAACGAGGGTCAGACGATGATATAAACCTCGAAATAATAAGTAACCCACTGATCTATCAATACGGAGATTCTTTCATTGACCAGACATTGCAAAATGAATCCGTCGCTATCATGACATCCAAGTGCTCCGTCGACTCAAAACTCCTGGCTTTTTTGGGGGTGGCTTTTGCTCTCCCCATGCTTCGAACCCACTTTTGAAGTCATTGTACGTCGTATCCCCGGTGACGGCAAATATAACACGTTCGAAGGAATTCTTGAACCTTGCCGTCGGGAGCACTAGCAAATGTGCCCAAATTCTTGTCACAGTGGCTACATCATTCCGGAAGACGCCCGTTCCAAAGGTCCCAAGGATGATACTCCGCGCTCCTTTCTGCTCGAAAAGGTAGAGGATCCTACCCATGCGTTCTGTCATTTCTTTTTCGATAGTCACCATCGTCGATGGATTGTTGGTCCCATTCGTATTTTTGAGGATCTCCCCCGCGTTCACTGCTGCGCAGGTGAGCACATCGATTTCAAAAGGTTTTGTCCATAAGCCATCATCGTCCCGAAAGACAACGACCTTGGGAGAATATATCATCCCATGGGAATAAAAAGCTGCATTGGCATCGTTTTTGTGAAGATCGTAAAAGATGGTTGCTTCAGTTGTTAAAAGAGCCGAATAGAGTGTTGACGCCCGTGCGATGGATTCTTCCTGCGCCTCAGCCCCACTTCTAAACCCCCCGCCTGGCTTTGTTGCTGAGGCGAAATTAAGAACACCGATGGTATTGCCCGAGTCCTGAGGATTATTCTGTTGTATGGTGTGAATGAGTCGTGCAGCGTCGATCGTGGTGATCTGAAGAACAGAGAACTGAGTAGGATTGCTCCTACTTGAATGTTTGGGTGTGGATGTAGCCCATTTGCTGACCATTGAATTAGAGCCGTAGAATTGGGTGGATCGGTCAGATTCTTGTGTTAAAGCTCGGATATCGTAGCGTTCGCGGAAAAATTCGTAATACCCTCGATCAAGGACATGCATTGTTTCTTCTCCTATCCTACGAAGTTCGGCTCGACGAGCTTCGGTAAATTTCTCCCCAGTGAGTGGTGAAGGCATAGCTTGGGTCGGTATATAATCTGTTGTTATCTTTGCCACCGAACACTGGACCTGTGAGGATGGGGAACTACTATGTTTTGTAACCAGCGAAAAAGACGCTGCAGGAGAACCACAAAGATACGCCAATCTGAAGAGAAATCTGAACAAGGTGTAGAGTGAATCCCAAATTCTATTTGGTATTCCGAAATCCTGGATCTACGGAACCTGACCGCAGGTATGACGGTCACCCGCAAGGTGTCAGATTTGGACTTGTTTGAAAGTCAGAGGCTGTTCAACCGCAATGGCCTCGTGTTGGTCGTTTGGCGTTCGTTTCCGCAGCACTTCGACTATCGTTTCCTGTCATGAATTTATTTTGCTTTGAGGTGCAAGAAGCAAGCTCGACATGGACATGTCGTGCCAATAGCAAGAAGCACTCCTGACACTTCGAATACCTCGCATCCCGTTGATTCTGAGGTTTTGGTTCAAGGTTTAGCTCCCATCACAGCCGAGTGAGTTCCTTATCCAGCCAACCGATACACCCTTCATTGACTTCTGAGTGAAGTATCATTTTTGTTCACGGCTTGCGCGGTCACCGTCGGGACACCTGGACTAAGGACAACGTATGTTGGCCCCAAGAATTGCTCTCGAAGGAGGAGTCGTTGTCGCACACCCGTATTCTCACATTGGGATACGATGCAAATATCATGAATCCCAACGGCCAGGCGTCATTAAATACCCTATTTCAGCACTCGATCAATTTGGTGCAAGAATTGTCGAGGGTGAGGAAAATGGATGCGGTGAGTCATATGCCACCATCCGTAAATTCATTCACAACTCAAATTCATGCAGAGCGATCGACCAATTATATTTGTTGCACACTCCCTCGGCGGACTGATAGTTAAAGATGTAAGGTTTTGAAGGTCATTCTTCTCTCAAATTCCTGACGGGTTTCCTTGCAGGCACTCGATTATTCAAATCGAGTTCAGGATACACACCCCCATCTTGCTCAAATCTTCTCCGTTACACGAGGCATAATCTTCCTGGGGACTCCTCACAGAGGAAGCGACATGAATTCGATAGCGAAAGTGGTGGCTTCTGTTGCACGGATGGCTTTGCAGAACCCACGTTTCGATTTGATTCGGGATCTTGAAAGGGACTCGCAAACCATTGATCGGATTGGGGATAGTTTCAGCCGAATTTTGGACAAACGGACACTGGCCGTTTGGTCTTTTGCAGAGGAACTGGCTCTAACAGGAATAGGGAAGGTATGTTGCTATATGCAAAGTACCACAATTACTTAGTTCTAACTCGTGAACAAGGTCGTGCCTGGGGAATCGGCCATCATTGGTGACCCCCACGAGAATCGCGAGACGATTCACGGCGATCACATTAGCATGGTGAAGTTCTCAACGAAGGACGATTCAGGGTATAAGAAGGTTTTGAATTCAATTGAGATGTTGCTTGAACGACTCGGCGAGGACCCGCTAACTCCGTCAAAACGAAGTATGTTACTGTAGAAATTTCCTACACGTCACAAGATTCTGATCATTCCCCTCAAAGGCAAAACCTTCTACAGCATCCCTCCATTTCGTGTCCCTCATTTCGTTGTACGAGAAACATTATATGCTCGCCTCCAAGAGGTGTTTGACAGTGCTACTACGACCTTGACCCTGTTAATCGTCGTATTGATTGGGATGGGTGGGGCAGGCAAGACGCAACTTGCCCTTGAATATTGCCGACGCATGAAAGCTTCGAGAAGACTTGGGGCAATATTCTGGCTTGATGCTTCTTCTCGTAATACGCTGTGCAGTTCGATGGAGACAGCCGCCAAGCAGCTGCTCCCCGATCGAGTGTTCGACAACGCTGATGCCGCTGTCGCTTCAGTCAACGATGTTCTCTCAAGATGGAGTGAGCGATGGCTACTAGTATTCGATAATCTGGACAATCCTGAAGACTTACCTGGGATCCTTGATTTCTTCCCAGCCAGTGACCGTGGCTCTATTCTCATTACCAGCCGTCACGCTGGTTCCAAGGAGTTGGGCCAGTCAATTGATCTCGATCGCATGGAGAAGGAGGAGGGCCTCCGGCTTCTGCTTCGCTCTTCAGTAGTAGACACTGATGAGCTCGAAGCTGCGGAGGAGATTCTGAACCTACTAGGAAATCTCCCATTGGCAATCGATCAGGCGCGAGCCTACATTTCCAAGCGACAACTTCGGCTGAGAGCCTTTGTGGCCGAATACGAGATACGAAAGCAGAATGTGATGCAAGAGACTCCACAATTCTGGCAGTATCGGCGTATGTTACCTGGGAAGGAGAACGAGATTTCTCTTAGCCTTTTTACTACATGGGAAATGTCGTTACAGTTGCTTGGTGTTGGTGGGCATGCGGCAGAGCTGGAGAGGGTTATAACACTCTTCGCGTTCTTCAACCCTGTGAATATTGGCGAACGGCTCTTCAGTAAAGACTCAGATGGAGGCGAACTGACAACGTCACCGATGTCCATTTTCAAGGACGACGGTCACTGGAACCATTTGAAATTTGAAGACGCTGTGGTGAAGATGCAGGAGCTGTCGCTGCTTCAATTTTCGCACAATAATGAAAGTGAAATTGCGGTCTCACTTCATTCCATGGTGTCCGAATGGCTTCGTATGCGACTTGACAAAAGCTCGCAATCCACCCTTCTTAACTATGCTGTATCGCATTTGAAATCCCACCTTGGTTCTATTGGCGATAGCGACCACAAAACACGACAAGAGGGGCAGGCACACTTAGATATGATCTGGCGAAGAGTGGAGAGTTTAAATTTAAGTGATCACTTTTTGGATGCTCGCATAACGTTTGGTAACTTTTACCTTGATCATGGTCGCCACCAAGACGCAGAGGTGATGTTCGAGCTTGCGCTTGCTGGTAATAAGAAAGCATGGGGAACAGAGCACACATCCACGCTCGACACCGTCAACAGTCTGGGTGCCCTCTACCTTAATCAAGGCCGCCACAAAGATGCGGAGATGATGTACAAGCGTTCACTGGCCGGTTATGAGAAGGCATTGGGACCCGAGCACACATCCACGCTCGACACCGTCAACAACCTGGGTGTCCTCTACAAAAATCAAGGCCGCCACAAAGATGCGGAGATGATGTACAAACGTGCGCTGGCTGGTAAAGAGAAGGGATGGGGACCAGAGCACACATCCACACTCGACACCGTCAACAACCTGGGAAACCTCTACTCTAATCAAGGACGCATCAAAGATGCGGAGATGATGTACAAGCGTGCTCTTGCTGGTTATGAGAAGGCATGGGGAACAGAGCACACATCCACACTCGACACCGTCAACAACCTGGGAAACCTCTACTCTAATCAAGGCCACCACAAAGATGCGGAGATGATGTACAACCGTGCGCTGGCTGGTTATGAGAAGGCATTGGGACCCGAACACACATCCACACTCGACACCGTCAACAACCTGGGTATCCTCTACAAAAATCAAGGCCACCACAAAGATGCGGAGATGATGTACAAGCGTGCTCTTGCTGATTATGAGAAGGCATTGGGACCCGAACACACATCCACGCTCGACACCGTCAACAACCTGGGTATCCTCTACGCTGATCAAGGCCGCCTCAAAGATGCGGAGATGATGTACAAGCGTGCGCTGGCTGGCTATGAGAAGGCATGGGGACCAGAGCACACATCCACGCTCGGTACCGTCAACAACTTGGGTGCCCTCTACGCTGATCAAGGCCGCCACAAAGATGCGGAGATGATGTACAAGCGTGCGCTGGCTGGTAAAGAGAAGGCATGAGCACAGTTTTACGGGTCAACATCATCAACAACCTGGAACCTCCTACAAAAATGAGCACATGTAGTGGCTAATATATATCTCTGAAATATGAGTAATTGAATTCGTCGCTAAGTCAGTCGAATTTATGAGTAGTTTCTCCGCCTTTGACTTGCAAAATAAACCGTGCTACTAGTAATAAATCTTCGTTCGCCTACTTTGTCCCGTCCAGGCCGACCTCTGGATCTATTTATGCCTATACCCTTAATCAACAGCATTGCCAATGTCTCCACAATGTCTGTCTCGAGTTGGGTGGAAGCACAGTTTTACCCTTGGTGGACATCTCTGAGGTTATGGGTTATGAAAAATTAAATTGGGTGAGATTTCGATTTGGTAGCCACACCAAATTATAGATAGGAATGTCCCAGTTTCGCGGAGACAATGGATGTATTAAATATCTATTCAAGTTCCATGTCGTGCGTACACCCGTGGCGAGAAATTCATATCGATTTGCAAGGCGGTAATATACATAAGAAGTTTCACTGTGTTCATCTTCTCCGAGTCGCACCGCGTGGTAACACGCTTTGATTTTGAATCGGTAATAAGGACTCGGAGGAGTATAAATGTTTTGCAATCCGAGATGGCACGGAAAGCGGTGCAAACCTTGACAGTGAATGGTACAAGCCAACTTTCCGGGTCCGGTATCCTCTCATTCGGAATGTGTTCCGACGCATCTCTAACTTGGCCTTATTCATTGGATAGGTTAGATTGTGACTTGTGAAAGAACGGTGAGATTATATTCTAATCAAACAGAGCCCCTTTCATTCGTAAGAAACGAGGTATACAGGCCTCAGCGCTTCACAAGTATAGACAAGGATTTCATCCTTGTCTACTCTGGAATGATGCAGATAGTTTACTATGTTGACCTGAAATGAAAGTAAATCAATGAGTTGACTCGTTCCCAGTTGTCCGAGACGGGACTTACAGAGTTTGCGCCGTGAGGAGGACCTAATCCAGCCTGATAATTATCCAAATCTGCAACTTTTCCAAGGTAGACCTTGGAAAGTAAGACAACCTTTGAAATCTTGGAATTTAGGTTTATGGAAGCCCAGCGGTCATAATTTTGAGTTGCTCTATGATAGAGGTAAGTCACGGTTGTACAAATTATCTCAAAGAAATTAGGAAATCTACCTTGGAAGAGACGTCGTTAAAACCCCCTTTCCGAAAATCTCTGGGACGTAGGTGCCCCGTAGGATGTTGCATAGTTGGCATTGGGGGAAGTTACACGGGGTCGTGATTCCTGGATGGCCCAAGGGGCATTCACGCAGACCAGAGATCCATCGGAATTCCTCTTTCTTCTTACCTAGGAAGCTACCTGGTATGCCATATGTCGAAGAAACTTTTTTACTACAATATCGTAGGTAAGTGCCAAAAAATCGAAGCAATACCCTCACCCGTAGTCCTCAAAATTGGCATCATGCATTGCGGGTAGGCATACCATGTAAATCTTCTTAACAGAGGGGCACGGAGCCTTACGATAGGTCCAGGCACTCTTGAATTTGTTTTCGACTAGTAAGAAATGTGAGATGAAACCGACGTCGGTGAAGGAAAGAATTGAGTACCATCATTAAAGGAGGAATGCCCGCGGGGAACTTCCAACAAAAGCGGAGCTCTGTGTCCAATTATTTCTCTGCATGAGTCTGAGCAGAACTCGTCTTTTCGAACGTTAGCGGGTGCCTTCCAGCAATTCAGGCATGTGGTACACGTTCCCGTGTTGATCCCTTGATAGGAAAAATCAGACGGCTTTACAGACAGTTTATCACAGACTGACCATTGTTAACCTCGGCAGCCTTAGCTTTGTCTCTACAGGTTCTACCACAATGAGGATAGACTCTGCCATTGAGAACTACTTTCGGCCGTTGGCGGCAGTACTTTGGCATCGTCAGTTTGAGCTGCCAATTCTTTACGATTTAACACCCACGTCGCACATTTCCACCTTTCCAGATAGCTTGGCAGCACAGGTTAAACCACAGGTAGGGAATGTTTTTCCATTATGACTGTAGCGAGGGCGTTGGTGGCATACCTAAAGTCGAGATTGAAGATTGAATGTTGTTAAAAACGGGACGAGAGAGGACTGACTTCGCACATGCCACCATAGGTCTGGCCCCGTGCTTGCACAGAGGAACCAGGGCGACCATTTGAAGGAGACGAGGATTGACAGGATTCACTCTCGCATATTGCGTTTCGACTTGATTTGGAATGGTTGCACACCTAACCGAAGCTTAGCATAGTTTCACCCAAGAATATTTGAACTCACGGGACAACGAATTCCCGATGGGACACTAGCGCTGGGACGTGACGATCCGTGTCCTTGCCACTCCTTTACCTGTTGATCACAGCGTCGCTCACCACAAGTTGAAGCATCTTTAAGTAGTTTGGGACGGTGGCAGACCTAGATCGAAGATTTAAAATACCAGATCGACAGGAGTTTCTCAACTCACAATGCAATCATTGACCGATACAGGCTCAGCTCGAGATGGTGGATGATGTAACTCGACTTGGGGAGATCCATGAGTTGGTGTTGGCTCCGGAACGACTTTCGACTCCAGCTCGACACTAATAGAATCTAATGGGTACTCCGGCGGGTCACTGAAGTCGCTACCATAGGAGTCCGTGTCATCGACGCCATCGATGCCATCCATTGGAGAATCGACATCCATGAGCGGAGCGCCTTCCACTGACTTAGTCTTTCTTGTCATTGGAATCGATTCAGTATTTGAATGGGATCCTTGTGGTGGAAACACTCCAGGAGGACTGAGAACTATAGGAAACTTGGAATAGGGTGCAGATGAACCAAGGCCTGTCATGTTCGCAACGACCATGATAAGATGGCAGGGAAGCGAAGTAGATATGTTCAACAAATGACTTGCCAGTTAGCGCCCAGCCATGCTTTCACAGTGAGGTGGATAATGGATTCCTCCGGATTCTCCGCTATTCATTTCGAATCCCGAGACCTCATTGCAGTGAGTCAGGTTATAATAAAGCCCATCGATTAGCGCCTTGAGCAATCACCCCATGTCTCTCCTCAGACACAAAGACTCCGTCCTTTCGTATGAAGACGACTCGGACGAGCCTCAGTCTGCTGGCTGGTCCAAGTTATCGGACGGCCTAGATGGCATAGATGGTCACGATGACTTTGCTGACGATGCCGACGCCGACAACCTGTCGTTGGATGGTATTTATGACGATGACCCACCTGTCTACCGTGCAGAGCCGTCGGTGGCAGACGTCGACAGTTCGCCCGACAGTTTGCCTCGCCACTTCAACGCTTTGAGTATCACTAGCACTCCCAACACTGATGGCATTTCAAATCGTAACAGGCAACAACCCTATTATCCTGGAATAGATTTCTGCATCGTAGGTTCTAAGCTTTGTCTATCCATTCTGTATATTGAGCTCGGACAATAGGTCTGCCAGAAGAGGCCTCCTTACTCCAGGAATGGCAAAAGCTATCAAACCTGTGGCCTCACCTGTGCCAGCACCCTTGCCCTTGCACGCAGTAATTCCCCTCCCCAGAGCCCGCACGCACGCAATTCCCGGAGGGCACCTTCTAATGGGAGCGTGCAGGCTGTAGGAGGAGGCCGTGCAAAGCGACTATTCCGACCGAATCCCACACGTGCCAGCTCTTCGAGCACGGTTGAAAACACTCAACTCACAAATCCTTGCGTTGTCAGTCTGTTATTGTAACGACCTGCATAGTTCTGATTCTTGTTTGTTAGGTCTGTCGCCAGCGCCCGTGCCATGGCGAATTTGTCACTTGCGGACTACAATGTGTGGAACAGTTATGCACCAAAGGAGGTTCCGATCCAAAAATGTGTAACGTGAGTCCCTTTTCTAACTGCTAGAGAGTGGCTCTCGTGCCAATATTTGTTGAATTACAGTATTGTCATCGTCAAACCAAACTTTCGGGTCACGATCAGTGCAGCAAGATCTGTATAGATGCTGCTAAGATTGCCTGTTTGTTGTGCAAAAGCAGGCCCAAATACAAGCTGTATCATCTGTGCGGAAAGAGCTGCAAGCGGATATCTACCAAGAAAACTCCCCTGCTCCTTGATGTGCCTGAGGGCCACGCTACATGGGATCATGGTGAAGTTCAATTGCCACTTAAATTTACCAACCAACTGAAAAGCTTTCGCAGTCCAAAAGAAATTCGACGGCGCTTGGAAATACCAGGGCACCAAGCCCGCTATCAAAAATATATATAAAATAATAGAAAGCAAGGATTTCCTAAGGCCGTACGACCAGTACAAGTTTGTCTTTTCATGCTTTATTTAGACTTCATGCTCACATCATGTTCCTCAGGAAACAAATAGGCAGAAGTACCGAAGTCTTTCGGTATCATGGAACATCGAGAAAGTGTACTCTTGGCAGCAAAGGAAATATCTCGCTGTGCAATGATACTGAATGCCGTTTGTGTTCTATATTGAAGACTTCTTTCAAGACAACTCTTGCAAATCCGCATGGAGCGTGAGTTTTATCCGTATATCCTTTTTTTAATTGCGAACCGTGGTCATTGAAATGCAGTTTCGGGGCGGGGGTCTACACATCTTCCGCGGCGAACAAGTCTGTATCTTCTATTGTCGAGGCTGATACCAGGCTTACACTCTTTTCTTGGCATTAGGGCTTATAACTATTCGATGCAAGGTAGTGGCGCAATGATCCTGACGAAAGTCGTCTTGGGAAATGTCTACAATGTCGACAGGTTTGCCGCCGTCCCTTCATGTCCCGCTGGATTTAATTCAGTAAGTAACTTGCCCTGAAATATGAAAAGTACTTAATTTTCGTTTCAAACGTAGGTCGTCTTCGATCGTAATCAAGGATCTTTGAACGAGACCGTCGTTTATTCCGATGATGCGATTCGACCCGTTTTCTTAATTATTTTCAAGTGAAAGGCACGATTTTTTCTTCATACTTCGAATTTTAGCTATCGATTTGGAATACACATACATAGGAGCATGTTATAGGAAACGCGTTATGAACTATTTCCTAATAAGGATAATGAGTCTCTACATCAGGTGACCGCGTCAAGTCGAACCAAGTTCCACATTGTGACATTGTCGTTTATTTCTTAACAATCATGGGTGTAGCTGGCCTGTGGGATGTGAGTTATCCTTAAAAGATGTTCTTCTTTTGTTTCTGATTGAATGTTGTTAGGTTATCAAACCTGCAGGCACAGTGCGGTCATTGACGCAACTCGCAGTGCAAGACGGTTTTGAAGCCAACCCAGACGGGAAACGCGGCTTCAGACTCGGAATAGATGCCAGTATTTGGTTCTTCCACGCAGAATATGGTCGCGAGGGCGAGAACCCAGTTTTGAGGACACTGTTCTTCCGATGTGCCACTCTTATGCACACGGCTTTCTTGCCTCTTTTTGTATTTGACGGACCAAAGCGACCAGACGTGAAGAGAGGGAAAAAGATCAACCGCACAAGTCATAAACTGATCCCAGGGATGAAACAAATTGTTGAGGCATTCGGGTTTGAGTGGAGGATGGTAAGTGAATGCCCTTCTCCGTCGATTGTAATCGCATCACAGTAATTCATGTTTAGGCTCCTGGAGAGGCAGAGGCAGAACTCGCATACCTGAATCGTATCGGAGTCATTGATGGTATTCTTTCTGACGATGTGGACAACTTTCTCTTTGGCGCCAAAATGGTCATCCGAAAGTAGGAAGATTTCTATCTCGTTGACGTGTTTTGCTCTAACTTGATCATATAGTTCGAGCAACACACTCAGTGGCAATCGAGCGAACCCGATTCTCAATTCTGCGGGGAAGGATGATAAAAATCACAGCCGTATTTTTAATATCGATCGAATAACTAATCATGAAGACATACGACTTACTCGTGGTGGCATGATTCTCATCGGTCTCATGAGTGGAGGGGATTACCAGCAAGGAGGATTAGCTCGATGTGGTGTCACGACTGCCCATGCTCTGGCAAGATGTGGTTTCGGGGATAGTCTTTTTGAAGCGGCTATGGAGCTGGATCGGGACGCTCTCGAAGACTTCTTGGCTTCCTGGAGGGAAGAAGTACGCGATGAATTGCGGACAAATTCGAAAGGCGAAGTTGGGCGGAAACAAGTGGCTCTTGCGAATTCGATTACAAGGAAATTTCCTGACATCGATATATTGCTTTCCTATGTCAAACCTATCACGTCGGAGAGCATGGGCCGAGCAAGCAACAACCTCCTAATAACTTGGGACAAAGAACCTGACCTGGCCAAGCTGGCTGGTGTCTGCGAGTTTTACTTTGAATGGGGATACAAAGAAGCGATCGTTAAACGATTTAGGACAGTGATATGGCACTCGATTGTCCTGCGTATTCTTAGACGTGCTGTATTGGACCTGGACCAGGGAAAACCAAGAACAAATGCACCCTCTACACCAACGAAGAAAGTCACAACACCTTGTGGAACACCTTCGAAGATGATTGCGAAACATTTCTCCTCGTTACGCGTAAATTCACCCGTGAAAGTCTATATCTCAGGCTCGGAGTCCGATGAAGACGAAGAGGAACAACGCCTCATCATTAAGATTCATGGCTGTCGGCAGCACACTTCAACCGATGGCTTACCAGAATATCGTCTCGAAATCGCACCGAAACAACTGGTTCAATTGACCGAGTCCGGGATCAAGGGCTTACGAACACCTGAAGGGCCGGATGAGTGGGCCTCTGATGAGGTTGAAGATAATGAGGAAGGGACGAAGAAAGGCAGGAAAGTCCCCATTGACCCGGAGAGTCATCTGAGAGTGTGGATGCCTGCTTGCATGGTGAAGTTGGTCGAGCCACAACTTGTCGACAATTACGAGGGTCAACA